>Ga0116124_1000384_pt1 | contig 40859 bp, 54 predicted proteins | sample June2015DPH_13_1_2_FD_89728 | JGI IMG/M metagenome (GOLD analysis project Ga0116124, IMG submission 89728) | Peatland microbial communities from SPRUCE experiment site at the Marcell Experimental Forest, Minnesota, USA - June2015DPH_13_150 | ecosystem: Environmental > Terrestrial > Soil >... | reverse complement strand
GCTTCTCCCGCACCTCCGGCCGATTCATGGCCGCGCGCAGCTTCTCCCGCACCTCCGGCCGATTCCAGGCCGCCTTTTGCGCCGCGCGCAGCTTCTCCCGCACCTCCGGCCGATTCATGGCCGCGCGCCGCTTCTCCCGCACCTCCGGCCGATTCATGGCCGCGCGCAGCTTCTCCCGCACCTCCGGCTTCGCATACCTCCGAAGTTGGCCCTGCGATCGCTTACTCTCCACCCCGCACCTACCCTTCCACCTGCGCCGGCGCCCCGCACCAGGGGCAATTTATCGCTTCGGCCTGCTGCTCTTCCTCGGGAATAAACGTCATCCACTCGTGCTGAAATACTCCATCACATCGCCACCGCAACTCCCGCAGCCGCCCAGCCGTCTTCCTCACTTTTTTTCCAGCGATCGCGGCGGTTAACGCCACTAGCTCTACCGCGCTCGGTAGCCATTTCGCCTTCGGTTTGCCGTTCAGATCCAGCGCCGGATCGGCATCCCACGCCGCCAGCGCAGCCTCCACGTCCGCGATGTCAAACCCGCTAAGCCGCAGGAACCACTCCTGCCCCTCCGCTTGGTTCGGCCGCAGCCGCCGCTTGCGGCAGGCCCGCACATACACTGCCTCGAGCTGCTTCAGCGTCATGCCGGGCCCTCCAGATGAAATTCAGCCGCCTTCTTCCAGCGCCCGTCCTCGATCCACAAAAGCCACTTCTGCGGACCCTCTTCCGCTGCCGCCTGCATCCGCTCAAGCAACCGATCTGCCGCCGTCGCGGCCTCACATTCCTCCTCGCGCGCTAGAATTATCAGCGCCGCCTCGACCTTCCGCAGCAAGGCCACCCCATAGGCAATCCCCGCCCCATCCAGTACGCCGCACGCCAAGCCCCGCCACTCACTGTTCCCTGTGGTTCCCACGAGTCGGGTCATGTGCAGCTCGCTTGCAAGGGGGGTAGGGGGGATCCCCGTATCTGCATCTGCATCTGCATCTGCCTGGGTAACGTTCGGGGGAACAGCGTCACTTTTTGGTATTCCGTTACGGTTGTTCGGGTGAACACTGTCACTGTTCGGCGTAACGTTACGCCTGTTCGGCGTAACATCTTGGCTTTCCAGTTTACGTCTTTGCCTTAAAAGCCGCATCCGATCCTTGGCCTCGTAGTCTTTTTCCCGGTAGGCCATGTAGTTCAGGATCAGGTAACCGCCGTCGACGCGGATCATGCGCCGGCCGCCAAACCCCTTACTCCGGCTCTCGTCGTCAGGATTTCCAAGGGCTCGCAACGCGGCCATTCCCGGTTCGGGATCGGTGTGCGACATGCGGATGATGCCCACGCCGGCCGCAGCGCAGAACCCGTACCACCCCGAGGGCGCCACAAAGCCGGTCAGCTCCAGGCTGTCGACCTCGATCTGCGACTGCGGCTCCTTGAACTCCTTCGGCTCCGCCATCAGGAGCGCCGTCAGAAACACGTCACACTGGTCCCGCTCCATCCAAAGCGTGGAGCGCAGGATCCCAGTATCCAGCTTTACAAACGGCATCGCATCAAGCCCTCTTCGCGCCAGCGCCGATCGGGCGCAACATTAGCCTCCGTGCTTCGTCGCAGGCGCAGGCATCGAGTTGGGTCAGGAACGTACCGGTCAGCCGCCGCCGCAGTGGCCTCAGATTGAAATGTAGACCCGAGGACCTCATCAGTACAACGTAGCGCAGCTTGCGCGGATCAATCTGTGCATGAGGTCCGCGGACGCCCATCTCATCTCCAGGATTCAAGGTGAAAACCGGAACCTATCCCTTCTAGCACCAGAGCCTCAGAGAATCCAGAGCCTTTCCCTGTGCAAAACCGTCTGTTTCTGTGGAAAACCCTCAAAAACCCAGCGCGGGCGCGGCCAAAAATCATTTACGAATCGGCAGCGGAGTCGGAACGCGGTAAAAACCGCCAGAAATGCCCCAGGACGCGCCGCGGTGACCGGGGGGTCGTGAGGAGCGTCTGGGCCGCCATCGCGCGCAGGGCGCTATAGCAGGACGCGGGCGCTGGCTGGTTTAAGCAGGCCTCCCATCGCCGCAAGCCACAGATCCGGAGCGGGCCGAAAAGTTTTTCGCGTTGAAAAAATTTTGGGGCAACCCAAACGGAAATCCAGCAGCGCTGCCCATACCCCCTCTGCCGGGGGATAGGTACTTTCAGTTTGCCACCCGGCCTCTGCAAGGTGTGCCACCCCCAGGCAGGGCTGGAGTCCCAAGCCGCCGCCGCGCCGCCGATCCAGAACGCACGCGCCAGCCAGCTCCGAGCCTTGGGACCAGCGCCTACGCCCACGAGCCATGCCGCTTGTCGCGCAATTCAGGATTGGTCGGCAACGCCGGCCACCTAGCCGCACGCGCCCGCTCGATCGACTCTTTCCACCGGGGATTACCGGGTTTTACCACGCGCCCCAGCTTATTGCTCCACATGCCACGCGCACGCAGCGCCGCAAAGCCCGCCTTGGTGCGCTCGCTCGTGTTCCGGGCCTCCTGCTCCGCCATCGCCGCCATCACGTGCAGCACAAAGCGGTTCGCCGCCGGCATGTCGCAGCAGATAAAGTCCACGCCCGCCTCCATCAAGCCAGAGATGAAGTGCACATTTCGCGCCAGGCGGTCGAGCTTGGCAATCACCAGCGTAGCCTTGGCCCGCTTACAATGGGCCAGCGCCGCCTCCAGTTGCGGCCGGTTCGAGCCCTTGTTCTTACTGCCAGACTCCACTTCGATGTACTCGGTCAGCGGCTCATAGGCTGCAGCGACAGCCTTTTGCGCTTCCAGTCCCAGGCCGCTAACCCCTTGCTTTGGATCACTTACGCGGTAGTACGCAATCGTTTTCATGCCCCCACTCTAGCATCTGATCGGTCCCGTTCATAGATTCCAGAAGTAACGTTACCCACCTTCGTCCGTTTCGATCCCCCTTTCGTTCGCGCCGGATGCCCTTTTGTTTGAGTCAGATCCCCAGCCCGTGGGATTGCCCCGCGCGACCCGCCTCGCGCGCACGAGAGCGCCCCCTCCCCCCACCCCTACAACACGCCAAATCAATCACTTACAGCAACACACACGCGCACTTCACACTCACCTTCGATTTAATGCCATTTTTCTAATATCCGTCATATTCCTCAGTTACTTGCGCACGTTACTTTCGTGATCTTGCCTTTTTCCGCCCTTGTGCTATGCTTCCAATATCAACTGCAGCAACCAACTGCAAGGAGAGCAAAATGAACAACTTGAAGATACAGGAACTGCTCGTACGAGACACACGCGAAAGGGGCGCAATGAAAGAGACAATCACAACCCGCATACCGGATCGATGGCTGCAAGGCCGGTGCCTGTTTCTGGAAAGGCACTGTGGTTTCGATCCGCGTGCAGCGATAGAGCAAGCCATCTGCGATTGGAAAGAGCAAGAGAGACTGGAGGCAAACAGATGAAAGAGACAATCACCGCGCAGCAATACATCGATTTCCAAACCGCCTTCGATTTCTTCAATGGTCAACTATTTGCCGGATCGTTGCCGCAGCGGAGACTGACATGATCCACCGCGCCCTTCTACTCGCCCAATCCATCCGCAGCGCGGAGCTGGAGCTTGCCGCCTTCGAGCGGCGTTTAGCCCGCTTCCGCGCCGCCTGCGGCTTCGATCCCGCCGACGTGCTCGCCGACGTGGAGACCGCCGCCGCTTGCCTTCACACCCTGCGGCTCCAATATGCCGACGCAACCTCTGACGATTGATCTTCCCCGAGCCCGTCTCCTGGGCACGGGAAGCGTTCTCGGGTGGTAACCGGGACAGGCCGGGCGAAAGACGGCCGAAAGGAGCTTTATGATGGACCTCATCCTTTTTCTCGCCTTCCTCGTTTGCGTCGCGCTCTGCCGCCCCGCGCCCGACGTTATCGTGGACCCCGACGATCCGCCGATCTTCGACGACCGCCAAGACCGGAGGCGCTGATGCCGGCCAACATGGATCTCGTAGCCGAACTCGGCCACCTCGCCGCGGAAGCCGATCTCGAAGCTGCCCTGGAAACGCTCTCGCCGCTCGAACGCCTCATGGCGCGCCATCGCGCCATCTTCTATCGAGGTCTCCAGGCTCGCGTCCTTGCGTTCGCTCAAGTTTCCAATCTTCGCTTCATTGCCACGCAACCCCAGAAAGGATCGCTGCCGCCATGGCCAGAATCGTAGCCGTCGCCAACGACGATCCGGCCCTCACCCAGTGGGCGCGAACTGTGGATTGGAAATCTCTTTCGCCGCTCACCAAAACCGGCGTCGACAGCGACGGCAACCAATACACGCTCGCTGTCATCAACTCAACGCGCCGTCTCCGGCGCATCGCGGGCCTGGTCCTTGGTGCAGGTGCGGCCTGCGTGCAGGGGGGCAGTTGGGTGGGGCTCCGTCGCTGTGTCCCGCCGCGCCCGAGGTGCCGCCCGCCGCAAGTTCCTCCCGATCAGTGGGTACCCTCCGCCAATGAAGGCTGGAGGCCTTATCTCACAGCCACGCCCCAGCGTGATCTCGTTCTACAATTCCGCCGCGCCTACACTCCCGACAAACCGTTTACCGCGGTCCCTGCCGATTTGCCGCCAGAGTTCAACCTCACCAACCTCTACTGGCGGCTGACGGGGATTGCGAAAGCCCAACTCATAGCGTAAGGCTACGGTTCAACAGAGGAAAGATACAAAGTGATCATGCATATGCAGGCAGATCGGCAGAGCAACTTCCGTGAACGGTGCCTCAGATGAAAACCCCCGATCTCACCCTCGAAGCTGGCCTGCCCGCAGCCATCGACGCCGAAAAGACCATCCTCGGCGCCATCCTGCTCGACAACGCCGCCCACGCCGAAGCCGCCGAAGCCCTCCAGGCCGACGACTTTTCCGTCGATTCCCACCGGCGCATCTTCCTGCGCATGTCCGAGCTGGCCGATGCGAGTTCAGCAATCGACATCGTGACCCTCTCGAACGCGCTCACCCGCTACAAGGAAGTCGAAGCCGCCGGCGGCGTAGCCTATCTGGCCTCTCTCACCGAGGGCCTGCCCCGCCGGCCGGTGATCGAAGACTACATCCGCATCGTCAAAGACAAGGCACAACTCCGCCGCCTCATGGGCATCTGCTCGGCCGCCATCGCCAAAGCCGCCGACCAGAGCGAAGACGCAATCGGCGTGCTCGACGAAACCAGCGCCCAGCTCCTCGAGCTCGCCGACATCGGTCTCCAGCAAGGTCTCCAGCCCATCGATCAGATCGTCCGCGGATCCTTCGAGTCGATCGACAAGATTTACGAAAACCGCCGCGAAGTTACCGGGCTGCCCACGCAGCTTTACGAATTCGACAAAATGACCAGCGGCCTGCAGCGCGGCGATCTCATCGTCATTGCAGCGCGGCCATCCATGGGCAAAACCGCGCTCGCCATCAACATTGCGGAGCGCGCGGCCCTGCAATTCAACGCGGTTGTCGCCATCTTCTCGCTGGAAATGAACCGCGCCTCGCTCCTGCGCCGTATGCTGGCCTCGCAGGCCCGCGTCGACCAGCGCCGTCTGCGCGCCGGCGATCTCTCCCCCGACGATCGCGCGCGCCTCACCGACGCCCTGGCCACCCTGCTCGATACCCGCATCTTCATCGACGACGCAGCCGCGCTCGCGCTCTCTGAGATGCGCGCCAAAGCGCGCCGCCTCAAGCAAACCGCCGGCTCGCTCGACCTGGTGATCGTGGATTACCTCCAGCTCATGTCCGCTACGCCCTCCACGCGCGGCGGCCGCGGCTACGAAAACCGCGTGCAAGAGGTCTCGGCCATCTCTCGTGGCCTCAAGGCTATGGCGAAGGAACTGGATGTGCCGGTTCTGGCTCTGTCGCAGCTCTCCCGCAACTCGGAGCGCCGCGAAGACAAGCGCCCGTTCCTTTCCGATCTTCGCGAGTCGGGCTCCATCGAGCAGGATGCGGACGTGGTGGCCTTCATCCACCGCGAAGCCTACTACAGCCGCGACGACGATCTTTCGGCCGAAGAGCGCGCCAAAGCCGAGCTCATCGTCGCCAAACAGCGCAACGGCCCCACGGGCAGCGTCCAGCTTTACTTTCTGGCCGCGCTGTCCAGCTTTGAGAACCCGGCGCCGTAAGAGCAGGGAACAGGTTTCAGGGATCAGGGATCAGAAAAACCAATTTGTAATCCCACACGAAAGGCGTCCTGGCCGCAACCCTCATCCACTAACCCAACAGGAGGCAGCATGAACGCGAAAAGCCCCGGAGTGATCCGGGGCTTTTTGTCTGCCTGCTCTCTATTGGCTACTGGCTATTGGCTGGCACCAGCGGCCGCCACCGCTGCGCCCTTGCCGTCCACGCCGCCACATCCGGGCCGCCGATCCGCTCGTAGGCCGTAATGCGCCGCGTCTCAAAGGCCAGCAGCAGGCTGTTCGGATTGCAGGAGTTCGCCCCCGCAATGGTCAGGGGCCCCATGGCGCCATCCTCATCCAGGTAGACGGGTTCCGTCTGCGCCATCGCCGTCCAGCAGTCGTTGATCGCTTCCTGGAACAGCTTCACCGCCGCGCCGGCGCCTTCATTCACCGCCGCGTCACCCACGCAGTCCGCAACCACTTGGTTAGTGAGCTGCGCCAGCAGCAGCGGCGTCCAGAACTGCGCCTGGTAGAACTGCTGCACCGCGTAGCCGCGCGCCGCTTGCGGCAGTGAGGCAATGCGCGCAAAGTCCTGCGGAAAGCTGTAGGAGTTGATGCCGCTGATCGCCTGCGCCGACTCGCGCAGCAGATTGTCCGCCGCAATCGCGGCATTGTCTGCCGGGTTCGGCCGTTGTGGAACCGGATCCGCAACCACCGTGCACCGCCGCTGCGAGTCTTCCGATTCCATCAAAAAGTCATACGCCGGTCCAAACTGCGCCATCGCGCGGCCTCTCCCTGATCCCTAATCACTAACCACTGATCACTGTTTTTCACGGCCGGCGCTGCGTCCAGTGTTTTACCGCCGGCTTCTCAGTTCCGGCAGCGTTTTGAGCCGCAGCGCCCGCCATGATAAGCAGTTACTATTTGTTCTATGCCAGAAAGTAACTGCTTTTCTGTGGGGCCTTCCACCCCACTGTGCCGATCTGTCCCCGGCTCCTCCCAATTTCCACCCGCATTGGGCCCATGCGCGTCCGGCGCGTCCCGGTTATCCCTCGTTTCCACGTCGCGCGCTGCCATTGAAGCGCAGCACGTCGAGGCGTTTCACTGCCGACATCGCCGAAGGATCGTAGGCTACTCCACTCTCGAAGTAGCCGCTGGGAATCCCTGTCAGGTCGTCTGCACAAACGTGATGCCAGTGGGCAGCACAGGCGGCGCGGAGGGCTGGATGATCGCTGTCAGCGACCAGGACGGGTTGCTCGCGCTCGCCGCGGTGTAGCCGATCGCCAGCGGCGCCGTTGTGCTCTCCACCCATCCTGCCGGCAGCGGTACGGTCACAATCAGCCCCGTCGCGTCCACAGTGGGTACAACCGATGGATCGTTCGAGTTTACGGTAAAGGTTGCGTCTGCCAGCATGGTGGCGCCGTCCGGTGAAAGAGTGCCGGTGAAGACGAGGGTGTTTCCCCCAGTAGTAGGCAGCATAGTGATCTCCTTGAAGGTGATGCCTGTAGCCAGGCGAGGTTTCGGTTTCAGCTCGCGCCGGATCTCGATCAGTTCGTCGAGAATATGCTCGAGCAACTCTTCGCTGCGGTACATAGGGCCTCCAGCCTTAGAGGCTGCCGAACACCTTGCCGAGACCTACCGAAAAGATGAACCCGTGCGGGCTAGCCCCGAATCCCGGCGCATAGAGATAGCCCGCGCAAACAGGGGCGATGACTCCCGAGGAGCCGAGGTTGTAGGTCACGCAGCCGCGGAACTGTGCCGAGGCATTCTTGGTCGACGCATTCGTTGTGGTATTCAGCGCCCACCCTCCATCCCCGGCAAAGCTGAACGAAAAAGCATTCGTTGGGATCAGCGTTTTAGTAAAGAGCTTGCTCAGGTCGGGCGTGCACGCCGCGCCGCCATAGTAGCCCTGCAGGTTCACCGCCGGCGCCAGCAGCTCCGCGCCTTCGATCCCGCAGGTCTTGGTGATGTTCAGCGTCTCAGTCGTCAGATTGGCCACGGAACTGGTCTTGGCCAGGTCCACGTAGACGGCGTAGCTCGCCGGTGTAAAAGCCACGCCGGAGCTTGCCGCCGGTGCTGGCGCAGGCGTCGGCGCGGCGGTTTGCCCGCGCATCTGGGCAGGAAACACCAGCATCAGCGCAACCGCAAACACCAGCACTCCCACCTGGGTGGGAACTTTGGTGCCGCTGTCCTTCGCCAGGATGCACGCCACGCCGCCGAGCACGGCAATCGCCGTCACCAGCGCAGTATGCACGTTCACCCCGTAGAGCGATAGATTGTCGGAAATGGCGCCTGCCAGGCCCCCCAGCGTAGCGCCCACAATCACCAGCGCGCCAATGATCGTGGTCACATAATTCTTGAACGCCCGCTCAACAAAACCCGCGATCAACTTCTCGATCAGATTCATCTCAACCTTCCTTTCGGTGTTTTTCAGTAGATTCAGCATACCACTGCCCCGCAAAAACGCTCCCAACCATCAGCCATCGGCGCGCGCCGTCCACATTTCCATAAACCGTGCCGCCTCCGCACCCTTTGTCAAGCCCCGCGATGCAAATTTCCTTTTCACTGCATCGCATACAGTTTTCATCTGATACCTAACCCATGCTCGCCGAAGCCCCCGCGTAGGCGGCTGGCCACTATCTTTACGCCAGCAACTTCGCCACGATCGTTCCCGACCCTGCCGTCACTCCCGACTGATGGAAGCGGTAGAACCCCGGTGCCGGCGCGGCGAACTGCGTGGCTCCCACGGTAAGCTCGCCGGTGGCCACCGTCGCCACCGTGCCCACTTTTTCATACTCACCGTCGACATTATGGATCGCCCACTGCAGGTCCACCACTGCATCAGTGGGCAGCACGGGAAACTTCACGATCGCGCCCAGCGCGCCGCCGGCCGCAATCCGATCCGCGGCCAGAAACGCCGGCACGCTCGAGCCCGCGGCCACCGCCTCGGGAACCTCCGGCGTATCCACCACCGCGCTCCCGCCGTCCGTGGTCGCAGCCACGTTCGTCTGGCTCAGCGCGTAACTGATGGTTCCTACCGCCTGGCCGCCCACAATGCTGATGCTTACCGCCGTCAGCGGCGCGCGCGTCACGTTGAACTCGCCGCCCTCGGTCTGCGTATCGCGCACCGTCACCAGCGATCCCATCGCAGGAATCGGCCCGCGCGCCACCTGCACGTTCAGCGTGGCCACGTCGCTGGTCAGGCTCACCTCGCTCACCCACATCTTCGTGGTGGCCTGGTCCTGCGCATAGCTGCCGTAAAGATATTCCGGCGTTCCCGGCATCAAAGCCCGCACTTTTTGTCCCGGTGTGTTCAGATACGGTGGCATAGTCTCTCCTCGTTTTCCCTCTTCTTGCATTCCAAAATCTTCCGCCGTCTCCGGTCGCTCGACCCTGCGCCGCAACACAACAGCACGCAGCCAGCCGCCAGATACAGCCATGCAACGGCTACGGCAATCAACAGCACCCTCACTCCCAGCGTTGCGCCCATCGCTATCTCCGGATCGCTGCCATTATACGCCAAAGCCCTGGCTCGCCCGAGCGCAGCGGCCTCGTCAGTGGCCTCTTGCCTGCAGGATCAAAGCCACGATCCCGATCAGTAGACCCAAGATGCTGCTTGGTCCAAACAGCCAGATCAGCAGCGATAGCTGTCCCTCCCTACGCTGCGTCAGGGCTAGCAGCCCCTTATTGCCGTCGCCGTCACCGAAGACTGTTTTCATCAGCCTCTCCACGTCTTGTCCCGATACCGCCACATCGCCCGCAGTCAGCCCCAGCGGACACTCTGGAAGCGGGCACATCTCGCGCCCACTGTGTACCCTCTCGGACCCGTCGTTCATCCCAACCCCCAAGCATTGTTTCCCCGCCCCCAGCTTCATCCTCTTTGCGTCAGATCCAGCCGAACAACCACTCCAGGAGCTTTAGGATGTCGCTCCAGAGAGTGTGCCTGCCGCTAAAGGGCTTGTGGGCGTCCCGAAGTAGATTGCCGTCGGTGGCGCCAACGTCGATCCTTGCGTGCAGATGGCCGTGTAGCCGTAAGTGGTTCCGATGACGCCGGTGTTATCGGTGTAAGTGCCGCTCGCGCCAGAAATCGTGCCTAACTCCTGCCAGTTACTCGTGGCCAGAGTCACGGTGGCGCTGGTGCCCGTGGCGCGCCAGATCTGGCTGCCTGCGGCCGGCGATGGGCAGCTCACAGTCAGCATGGTGGATGGCGACGTGGGGGATGGCAAGCCGCTCAGCGTTTGTGAAATGGAGGCGGCGCTGAACAGCAGAAAGGCGCAGATTGCAAGAATGGTGTTTCGCATGATTTCTCCTCATGTGGTGGTTCCGGTTAGAGTTCCAGCGGGCAAAGGCGCCACCGGAACGGTTACGCTCGCCATATTGCTCGGGGCGCTCAAAACGCCCTTGGCGTCGACGCTTTCCACGATGTAGTCGTAAGTCCCGGCCGACTGGATGGTGGCATCGGTATAGGCAGTGGGCGTGAGCGCGAGCGGCGCGGCATTCAGCAGCGCGTACGCCGTGCTGCCATCCGGCGCGCGGTAAGCATTGTAGCCAGCGACCGGATCGGGCGAGTTCGTGGGCGCATCCCAGGTCAGGTTCACCTGGACCCGAGTAGCCGTCGGCAGCGCCGTCTGCGCGTGCGCGATGGCCCCGGCCAGCAATAGCCCAGCGATGATGCGGAGAATGCGCTTAAAAGTCATAATTCCTACCCCGCCCACACAAACGCACCGCCTCCGCCCACGAGATTGTTGATCGTGATCGTCATCGGCTGGTTCGCCTTACCATAAGCGTTGGTTGCCGTCACCACAAACGAGTAGCTCCCCGCCGTTGTCGGCGTGCCCGTGATGCTGCCCAAATCCGCTGAGATGCTATTCAGGCTAAGTCCGGGCGGCAGCGACCCGCTGTAAAGCGTATATGTCGTTGGAGGCGCGGCCGGACTCAAATCCCAGGTAAGCGAATACGCATTACCCACGTAGCCAATCGGCGGCGAGATGGTAGGCCACACCGGGGGATTTGTGTTGATCGCGCTCAAAACGGCATAAGCTACGAGCTTACTCACAGCTATACCTACCGGCGGAGCCAATACTCCGTAACCCACCAGCTTTGAGACATCCACGCCAGCCGGCGGAGCCAATACTCCGTAACCCACCAGCTTTGAGACATCCACGCCAGCCGGCGGAGCCATGACTCCATAGCCCACCAGCTTGCTCACGTTCACGCCCGCATTCGCCGCGCCAGCCCCAATCTCCACCGCGCAGGAAGCGAACACAGAGGCTGATGTCGATCCCCACGTCACCGCGCCGCCGGGGAGCGCACCGATGGCTCCCGTGCTGTAGGAAACGCCGAGCCCGCATCCCGTTTGCCCTGCGTTCTGCGGCCTGGTCCAGGTCCATATCTGCGTATTCGATGGAACTGCAACTCCGGCGGGGTTCGTTGCGTTCCCCACAGCAGAGAGAATCACATCTACAGAGATGAGCGGATTCAGGGCCGGAGCCGGAGTTGTAGAGGCAGCTTGGTTCGCCTGCACGCCATACTGCACGATAGCCGCCGCGCCCGCTACAGGAGCGCCGCTCACGGCCACCACGCAAATCTCGGCCGCACTGTGCGCTCCGCAGGCTACCGTAACGGTTGTCGAGGTGGTATTTGCCAGCAGGTTGTTCCTGACGAAGCAGGACAGATAATTGCCGTTTGTGTTCGACCCCTCGGCAAACAGCAGCGTATAAGCGCCACCAGTATTCCCGTCCGAGCAGGTCGGCGTGGCATTCGTGTTTCCGGTCGCCTGGCAGAAAACCAGAAACAGGTCGCCAGCTACGGGCGTGATCGTCGCCGTCGGGCTGGTTCCCGTCGTCGTGTTGCCGCCGACTGCCGAGGTTCTGTATGCAATCGCCATCGCTTACGCGCTCTGCATGTCGAGTTGCAGCCCGGTCAGGTCGCTCTGCGCCCAGGCTGCGCTGGTGATCGGGTTGGTCGGATCGATCTGCTGATACTCCGCAAATCCCACCGTGGGCGATTTCTGTGCTCCGGTCCCAAAGTAGCCCGTACCGCTGCTTCCATAACCCAATTTCAGGTGCGTCGGCGTCGATCCTGCCGGGATCGCGGCCCGCGCGTTTTGTACTACGCCGATCACTGAAAAGACAGTGGGTGTCGGCGCGGTCACCGTGTATTCTTGATCCTGGGCGGTTGAGTTTGTGTAGGCTGGGGAAGCATCCGAATAGCTGGTCCCGTTGATGTTCGTGTAGGTGTTATTCGTCCAGGCGTGCGTTGTCCCGGCTCCAGTCAAGGCCAGCGTCTGCAAGCCGATCAATCCGCGAGTGTCGGAATCCGCCACCACAACTTCAGATACATATACCTCGTAGATCGAGGCGGGAATATTCACACACACTGAGTCCACGTTACTGATTCCCGTTCCGCCTGAGACCGTGGATAGGTTCCCCGTCCATGTGATGACCAGACTCCCGTTCGAGTAGACATTCACCGTCGCGCTGGTTCCCCACGAAGAGACCTGTAGATCGATTTTTCCCAAAGTGCTGTAGCTGAATGTGCTGCCAGGTTCAACGGCAAGTTGTGTGAGACCAGATGAGGAATTCGCGTAAAGCGTGATCTGCGCGCCGCTATTCTGAAAGCCAATCCACAGGCCGTACCCAGAGTTCCCGTTTGCGCTATTGACCAGTCCGCACATCACGATTCCGGAAGGCGTCCCGGACATGTAGGTGACATAGTACCGGAAGGTCAGCCAGCAATTCGTCTGCGTTCCCGCCGCAAATGGAGCACTTCTAAGCAAACACTGGTTGGCCGTCAAACCCACCGCGCAACGGGCATAGCCGCTTCTGAAATACCTGGCATTCGTGGTCACTGTGGGCGCGTTCCCGCTTTGTAGAAAGTCGATGTCCTCGCCGCCAGCAAAATAGATATTCATTCCATCCCCCTGGTCTCGCCGTAGCTCGAAGAGCGAAGGCGGATTAACTCAACCGTACTTGCAACTGCACCGTGATCCGCGTGCAAGTTCCTACTGCGCTTAGATTGAAGGCCAGCGTGTCCCACTGCGCCAGCGCCATTGTCCACGTCGAGATGGCTGACGCTCCGCCAGCCGCCGATTGCTCCGGCCCTGCCAGCGCCACCGGAGCCGACGCGCTGATCTTGTTTGCCGATGTCGGGATATTCGGCGCAGTTGGAGGCGCTCCGCTTCCGGCAATGTCCCAAATGTCCACTGTGCACGTTCCCGCCTGGTCCGCGATGCACGTCCATCCGGTGATCGTACCGTTCCACGGAATCGTCATGTAGCCCTTGATCCCAGTCGAGGGTACATTTCCACCGCCGTCGATGGTGATGCCAAGCGTGCGCACCGTGTTGTCCGCTGGAAGTCTCGCAGTCGCCACGGTCCCCGAGCTCAGGTTGCTGGCGTCGGAAGCATAGGTCTCGGCATTTGACTGCGCCGTTGCCGCAGCACCATAAGCGTCGTAGACGCCAGCCCCAATGGCGCTCTGGATGTCGGCCGACGATGCGCTTACGATTTGATTGCTGCTGTTTGTACCCACCACCTTGGCGCTGGCCGGGACTGCAGCGCCATTCACCTTTACCACGCTGGCCGCCTGGCTCCCGCTTCCCGGCCCAGCCGTCACATCGCCCGTCAGTTGATCGATACCGCTCGCGCCGCTCACCGCGCTGATCTCGCCCGATGCGATAGTGATCGTGGTCCCGTCCGGCTTCACCGCACCCAACGCAGATGTCGTAGCCACCGGCAGATCCGCCGGGGCCATGCTGCGAAACGTAGGAGCCGCGGCGGACCCCGACGATGGTCCGGCATACACCGTGTTGGCGCTCTCGTTGGCCTTCGTCACCGCCAGGGTTCCGCTGCCCGTCACCGGCGATCCAGCTACGGAAAATTCGGCGGGCATAGTCAGACCCACGCTGGTCACCGTCCCAACTCCGGCGCTGCCATTCGCCGCCGCCGTCACCAGGCCCTTGGCGTCCACGGTCAGGTTGGTGTTCGTGTAACTGCCTGCCGTCACCCCGCTCGGCGGCAAGGTTGCAGGCTGCGCCCCGCTCCCGGGTCCAGCCAGCACGTCGCCCGTGAGCTGCGTAATACCACTGCCCTGCGCTGCCGCTGCGGCGCCTTGGCTCGCCGAAGCCTTGGCGGAGGCGGCCGTTTCCGGCCCGTTGATCGCGCCGATGATCTGGTTGATCTTGCGCTCCGCCTCCTCCAGCGCAAGCGCGCTCCAGTTACCTCCGGGAATGCCCCGCAGGTTGGCCGCGTAGCGCGACAGCGAGATGGCAGGAATCTTGGGCATGGCAGTGTTCAGTGTTCAGTGTTCAATGTTCAGTGACCAGAGGCCCACACCGCGCACGTCTGACCACTGACCACTGATCACTGACCACTGTTTCAGTTGCTAGCGCACTCCGCCCGGAAGTAGATGGTGTCTGCCGCCACGCTGGCGCCGTTGCCCAACTCCACCAGCCCTTCCGTGCCGCTTCCAGTGAAGGTCGGCGCTGAAATGCTGCCGGTCAAAGTGTGCGCCGTGCCGGTGAACGCCGGCGCGCTGTTGGTCCCGGTTAGCGTGTGCGCCGTGCCGGTGAACGCCGGCGCGGAGATCCCGCTGTTGATTGTTACCGCGTCGGTGGCCACCAGGTCCGTGTTCCCGCTCGTTGCGCCCGCACCAACCGGGTTCGTGGCCGGCGTCCCGGCCGCAACCGAAATCGTCGGCGCGGCCACGCTTCCGGCGGGCGTATAGCTGTCCATGGTCAGCGTGGGCGCCGCATTCGTGCCTGCCGGCGTATAGCTGTCCATGGTCAGCGTGGGAGCTGAAATCGTTCCCGTGGCCGCGCCCGACTCGTAGATCCGCCAGGTCTGGTTCACCGGATCCCACTTGTAGGTGTAGCCGGTGGTCAGCGAATAAGCCTCCACCCAGTCCGGCAGGCTGTTGGTCAGCACCGCCGCCCCCGTCAGCTTCCAGGGGAGGCCGTTCGTCGCGTAGAGTCCCCCGGACCCGATCACGATCTTGCCCTTGTAAATCTGCCATTTCTGCGTCTTGTCCCTGCCCGTCGGGTAAGGATTGATGGTCGTTGTTAGACTTGGAAGCGCCATGGAAAAACCCTCCTCGGTAAACCTTTCGGTTGTGTCCGGCGAAGCCTAGCTTCTCGCGTCACCCGGCTTCGTCGGCAATTGCATCCTACCACACGCTACGGTTGGCTGCGATCCAACTGCAACACGCCGCCCGCCGCCGCCGGCAGCAGGAACCTGGGCGCGGCCCGATACAGCAGCCGCGCGCCCGTCATCTGTGCCGTCGGGCTCCAAAGCAGCTCCGGAGCAACCGCGCCCGCTCCGGCCCCAATCACGGCCCCCGGCAGGCCCCCTTTCTCGTAGCCCACCCCGCCGCCCAGGGTCAATGCGCCTGTCCTCGCGCCAAACCTTCCCATCACCCGCTGCGCCAGCGGCATACTCAGCGCGCGCCGTCCTGCGCCCTCTTCCACCGGGATCAGGTTGGCGATGCGGCGATTCAGTGGCACGCTCTCCGGGGCCGTGCGCTCCAGCTCCTCGGTCATCAGCCCGTAAGCCCGCCTCCCGGCGCCCATGGCCTCTTTATCCAGCGTGCGCACCGGGCTCCAGGAGAGGTTGTTCCTGCTGAATCCCTGTTGCAGCCGTCCATAGTCAGCCGGCGTCAGCTCCTCCGGGATCGCGCCGCCACCCATCTTCTTGGGCTGCTTCAGGAGCGACTTGCGCATCTCGCCGATCTGGCCGTAAGGCTCCCGCGCCGCCATGCCGCCGCCTTCGAGCGGCCCAAAACGGCCCTGCGCCTCGCTCAGGAAATCGCGCGGTTTGGCAAGCGAAGCAGGCCGCTCGCTGGCGCTTTCCAGCAATCCCTGCCGCTCCTTGTAGAGCGATCCTATTTTTTCGCTCGCCGACTTCTCAACCGCCTCCGGCGTCAGCCCCCTGGTCTCCTCCAGCGCCGCCTTGCCGATCGCTCCGCCAGTCCGCCCGCCACCACGCTCCAGCAACCGCGTTCCCAGCGCGCTTTCGGCCAGATACGGCGCCGCAGCCTTTCCAATCTCTCCCAGCGCCCCGCCGCCAGCGCCCATGGCCGCGCCGGTCCCAAACCCGCCTCCCTGCGCCTTGTTCACCGCGCCCGTTGTCAGCGCCTGGTAGCCCAGCCTCGCCGCCGGCCGCGCCATGCGCAGCAGCAGCGGTGCATCCTCGGCAATCTTTGGCAGCAGCCGCAGCGCGTTCTCTTCCCCCAATCCGGGCGCAAGAAACTCCGCGGCCTGTTCCCCGCCCTTTCCCACCGCCTGGGTCGTGTTCTCCGGGGTCAGCAGTTGCTTGATCCTTTCGCCGCGCGCCTCGTATTGCTCCGGGCTGAGAAACGGCTTTGTCGCCAGGTGCAGCAATCCGGTGACGTCGTTTCCCACGCCGAGGGCAGCGCCGGTCAGCAAATCGCCCGCCCCGCCCATCAGGCTGCGCCCCGCGGTCTCCGCCCGATCCATCAGGCTCGGCGGCTTCACCTCCGGCGCGTTCACGGTCCAAATCTTCCAGTCGTCCCCGCCGCCCGTAGGCGCAGCCGCATCCGCAGCCGAGCCCCCGCCGCCCTGTTTGTATGCCGCAGCCGCCTGCTCCCACTTATCCGGCATCGCTCAACCTCACTGGATCGTCCATCCATCCGCCTGCGCCAGCGCCTTCGCCTTGGCAGGGTCACCGCCGGCCAGCGCCGTGTAATATCCAATCGTCGCCTCGCCGGGTTCCCGTTCGGGACCAGCGCCCTGCACACCAAGGTAATTCGCTTCACTGGTTGCCTTGCGCACATCCTCGCCGTATCGCTCTCGCGCCAGGTCCACCATCTGCCGCATCTGCTGCGGGCTCAGAGTGACCCCGGTCAGGTAGCCATCCTTGTCGAATTGCGCCTTGATCCCCTGCAACCATGGCCGCGACTGCTGTGCTTCCCGGATGATCGCCTGATTCAACCGCGCACCCTTTTGCAAGCTCATGGTCATGCCCAGATGATTCGCCAGCAGGCTCAGCATGGCCTGCTGATCGTTTCCTTTCACCCCTTTGGTGTAGTTATCGGCCATCACGTTAAACCGCTCGGCAGAATCCATCGCCGGCTCATATGCCTTATAGGCGGCCGCCCGCTGCGTATAAGTCCACTTCGGATTGTCCGCGCCGCCAGGGCGCGTTGTATCGCCCCTTCCGGCGCCCGCGCCGCCTCCGGCCGCCGGCTTCTCCCGCACCTTCTCCCATGCCTGCTCCGGCGTCATGCCGCCCTTCACATACGCATCAAAGGCCGCCTGCTCTGGCGTCTGCTCCCGCTGCGCCGTCGGCCCCATCAGCGGCTGCCCGTTAAAGGTCAACGGCTCCAGCTTGCCGCTCTTGTGGTCAAAGCGAAACATGCCCTGATCGGTCGCCAGGTGCTGCCACTGCGGCGCGTTCAGCCGCTCCTGCTCCTGCTGGCGCAGCGTGTCCTCGTCCGCCACCTGCTGCCGCCGCAGCCCCACCTCCTCCTCGCCTCGCGCCTGCGTCTGCGCCTGGCTCTCCAGCCCGCTCAGCTTTTCCAGCGCGCCCATGTCCTGTCCCAGCCGCGCCTGCCTATTGATCTCCGTTCCAGGAATCCGCGCCATCGCGCCCGGTACAATCATCCCCAAAATGCGCGACGCCTTGCCCCCGCGGGAAAGTTCGCTCCATGGCGCCTGCGGCGTCAAATCGCGCCCCACCAGCGCCTGCTGGCGCTCGATCTGCTGCTCTAGCGGGTTCGTTACCTGCGGCATCGCCGATCCTACATGCGGCAGCAGCGGTACCGTGTCCGTCGCGCCCATCGCCGCGTCGGGAGGGAGATACTGCGGCTCGGCGGTCACCATCCCTACTCGCGGCAGCACCGAGGGCGTCCGAGCGGCGGTCACAGCCGCCTCGGAAGGCTGTTGCGGCGGCGCGCTGTCCACAGCACCGACCTTTGGCAGCAGCCGCTGATTCAGCCCCAACAATGCCAGCACGTTTGTCATCGCCTATTCCCTCGTCTAACCAATCCCCGCAACTCCCGTCAAAGTGGAGAGCAATGGACCTCCCCACTGTTGCAGCCATCCGCTCTGCCCGGCCTTGAGCTGCGTGTTCAAATTGTTCGTCTGCCCCGTCACATCCGTCCCGTAGAGCGATCCCAGCATGTTCAGCGCTCCGGTCTGCTGCTGCGCCTTCAGTTGCGCATTCTGGCTCAGTATATCCTCCACCGCCTGCGTCTGGTTCTGGCCCGCGCCCACCGCCCCGGCCACGTCTCCGGCCGCCACGCCGGCCGCATTCCCGGTGCGCAGCGCCCGCAGCAGTCCGCCTTGCTGCGCAGCATTCGAAGCGCTTCCCGCCGCCGTCTGCGCAGCCGCCGTCATTTGGTTCACCGCGCCCTGCCCATAGCCGGGAGCGTTCCCGCCCGCCCAGCTCTCCAGCAGCGGCGTCATGTAGCTGCCGATCCCCGACGCCTGCGTGCCTTCCGTCGACGCAGCGGTGCTGGCGGCATTCTGCACGCTGCGGTCGCACAGCGCCACCGGCCCGCAATACTGGAGGCTTTCGCGCTCCAGCACTGCGCCGGTCTCCATGTCCACCACCACCCGCGTGCTGATCCGCCGCAGACCGTTCTCGTTCCCTTGTTCCCTCGGTCCCTTGGTCCCTGTCTTCGTCATATCCTCACGCTCCAGCTCCGCCACGGGCTCATGGTCCATCCTGCCCGGCTAAGCGCCCACCCAAAATTCGCCTGTATGTGCGGCGGAATCCATGCCGTCAACTCGTCGTATCCCGCCGCGCTCGCCTGAACGCGGGCCTCCCCCATCAACCGGCGAAAGGCCCGCGCGCGCAAGACCGGAGGCAGATCCTGCGCAACCCATAAAAAGCACTCCCCCACCGGCTTCACCGCCGCCGCCCCCACCACCTCGCCGCTGTCGCTCTCCACCACGCGCTTCAGCCGGAACAACGGCGCGTCCACATTCGGCAACCGGTAGCCGGTCTCCATCAGGTCATGGATCACCCGTACCGCCCCGTTGTCCTCCGGCTTCCATTCGCGTATCTTCACGTTTCGCGCCCTTCTGACTCCTGAAACCTGAAACCTGAAACCTGACCCCTGAAACCTGTCTTACCCAAGCCTCCCCGTCACCGGAATCCGCGGGTGCGGCTGCGCTCCCATCACAATCCGCCGCAGCGTAAAGCTCGAGCCCACGCCCTCCTCGCTCACCAGCCCATCCGTCTCGAACAGCAGAAACACCCGGTTCCCCGGCACGCTCACCGGCAAAAACGTGTCGCCCAGCGCCGGGCTTTCCCCGCCCAGCAGCGGCAGCACTACCGGGTTCGGATTCAACTGCGTCTCCGGGAGGATCGACAGCTTGAACTGCCCCATCACATCCATGAGCACCGAAATCGGCCCGTATATCTTGCGCGCGCTGCCCAGTTGCAGGTTCTGCTCGGTCTGCGTGTCACTGAAGTTGCTGGTCCCGTAAGCCTCTGCAATCGCCGCGCCGTCGTCGGTCGAATTCGCGGCATCCAGAAAGTAAATCTTCGCCGTCTTGCCCGATCCCAGCCACAGCGCCTCGCTGCCGTTCCCCTGCGGCATAAACTCCCCATACCACGCGGGAATCGACCATACCGCCCACTTCCTGCCACCCTCCCGGCTGATCACCTGCCCGGTGAACGCGCTCACCGTGACGCCCGGACTCATGGCGATCGTCGATCCCGGCGCCAGCGTCAGGTAGCTGCACAGCAGCGTCACGTTGTTCTGCGTAGGCGTAGCTGCGGGCAACCGCGTATAGTTTCCGGGCGTAGGCAACGCGCAGCCAAACAGCACGCGCTGCCGGTGCCGGTCGTTGACCAGCCAGAAGCCCGCGCTCAGCGCAAAATTCAGCGAATCCCACAGATCCTGCACCTCCTGGCTCAGCTTTACGTGGCTGCCGCCGTCGAAGATCCACAACCCGCGCAGGTCCGCGGCCAATACAAACTCCTCGCCCACGTCCGCCGCCATCGGTCCCAGGCATCCCACCGCGTTCGATACCTCGCTCAGCGTCCAGTCATCCGGCTCCGTGGTGCCGTTGTCCTGCGTGGCAAACCAGCGCCTCGCCGTGCAGATGTAGAGCTGGTTCAGGAAGCGGAAGATGTTGGTGATGGGGTCCGTGGTGTAGTTCGAGATGTCGATCAGCCCCGTCACCCCGTCGAAGGCCTCCGGCTGCGCGCCGTAGCTGGCCACCACCTGGTTCTGCAGCACCGGCTGGTCCCAATCGAAGATCTCAATGCGGTCGATCTCCAGGTCCGCCCCGGCCGGCCAGCCCACCGGAATCGCCACCAGCTTCAGATCGGGGGGGATGGTATTGAACCGCGTGACCGTCGGATTGTAAACCGGCGCGGTCGGCGAAGAGAAGGTCACCAGGTAGCCTACGGAAAAGATAGACAGACTGCCCGTGAAGTTTGCAAACTGGCTTGTATTCCCCATTTCGAACGTGATCAGCGCGCCGCTCAAAAACGATGTGTCGGTGGTGAAACTGGAGCTCGTCCAGGTTCCCGAAGAGGGCAGAGCGGGAAGGCCAATGTCGGCATCGTCCCGATCCGTAGCGGAGTATGCGGCGCCAGGATTATCGGTCGCAAACGTGCCCGTGTATCTGACTTGGTACTGGACTGCCGTCACGATGGCCCCTGCGGGAAGCGCCGGCATGACAAAATCATTGAAGGTCAACGTCGCCTTGCAGGTCGTACCGAGATTGAATGGCGGATATGCGCCGGAGGCCTCCATGCTTCCCGTGCTATCGGAGGTCGTGGCAGCGCTGGCGACGTTTGTTCCTGCATAGATTTGCGTTGCCGCGCTTGCCCCAGGCCCCACCAGCCCTGCATAGACGCCAGGACTGATTTCTACGGGAAAGCTCAGCCATCTTCCGGTTGCCGGCGAACCCAGCGGCCCAATGAACTCCTGCGGCTCCGTCGTCAGGCGGCTCGCCGGGATCCGGTAAACATCCATCTCGTTCGTTATCGCGCTGGCGAACCCGATCCACACCTCGCCCGTGGCGTTGCCCCCCGGCGACCATACCGTCGCCCGCACCCCGTAGCGCCGTCCCTGTATCAGAATCGGCGTGCCAAGGGCCGTCTGCGCCGCGGGCTGCGCAATCATGTCCAGCGCCGCCAGGTTCCAGGCCTGCGGCGAGGGATTCACTGTCCCGGCCGAGCCGTTCTTGTAGTAGTAGCTGAACCCGAAGATGGGGCTTGTCACCAGTTCGTGGGTCTGGCTCCCGTCCGGCGACTGCGGCGTCCAGCCCGAGACGGGATTCGCCGCCGATCCTCCGCCATCGAAGGTGGTATTCAGGAACTGGTCCACCTTGTTGCGGCAGCCCATAAAAAAGGTGCGCCCCGCGTACTGCTCGCCCTTCACCGGCTCGCCCAGCTCCCGCACGGTGAACAGGTTGTTCCCCGTTACCGCATTGCCGCCCTCGTCCACGCCGGAGACATTCACGCCCTCCAGCAGCACCTGGTCGCTGATGTTGATGGTGAAGCTGGTGGTCGTATTGTCGGGCACAATCGAGGCCTGAACCTGGTTCCCATTCTCGTCCGTCACCGTGCCTGGAACGTAGAAATAGGAGCCGCCGATGGCCGCGTTCGCCGGCGTCCACGCCACGATGCGCTGCAGCACATTGGCCGGCCCCGTGCACAAATTACTGAAGGTCAGCCCGATCGTCCCGGCGTCGGTCGAGAAGGCTACCGGCGGGCTGGCCGGCGTCAGGTAACCGGAGCGGGTCAGGTAGAACACAATCGCGTAGCGCGGACCCGCCGCCACCTGCGCCACCGGCGCGGCCACGCCCGTCGTCGTCAGCCCCGTCACCGGCTCCGTCCAGTTGGTGCCGATGGCGATGGCGCTGGTATTCTGCTGCGTCTCCGCCCCCGCCTCCTGCTCGCTCACATACACGTTCCAGCCGGTCACCCCGCTGGCCGAGGCAGGCGAATCCACCACTAGTTTTGTTCCAGCGCCCAGCAGAATGCTAGCCTCCGCCGAAGGCGCCAGCACTCCCCCTGAGATGTTCGCCACCACCACCCACGCCGTGCGCACCGGCAGGTCGCCGCCGGTCACATACGAAAGCACCGGCGCGGCGGGAGTATTCGCGCTCTCCACCGTCGCCACCGCCGGCCCCACGCCCGGCCCCATCTGGCTCACCCGGTCCAGAAAGATTCCGTCGTAGTTGCGCGGCTGGTCCGTTCCCTGCAGCGCGCCCGGCGTCGGCAGCAGCGGATAGCTGGCTACATTGTTTACGTTGCTCAGGCAGATGTACTCGCGCAGGTTCGCGCTCAGCCCCAGCGCCCGCGCGCCGTTCAAAATTCCGCTGTATATCGGGCTCAGCGGCCCCGTCGCCGCCAGCAGCCGGCTCCACAGACTGCCCAGCTTGTCCTGCGCCAGTAGGGTATTCAAGGCGCCCAGCAGGGCCGCCGTGAACCATTGCAGTTGTCCTGGGGTGGCGCTGAAGCTGATCGCGCCGGTCAGCCCCGGCCGGGGTCCGGCGCCAGCGATCGTGAAGTCCACATCCTGAGCCAGCCAGCTTGCGCCCTCGGGAAAGTCACGCGGATCGGCAAGCGTAAACAACCCCTCGAACCGGGTAACCGGAACCTGCCGCGCCGGCATGGCCAAGTTGAAGCGCCCCACCCCATGAACCCCCTAAAAACAGCCATTAGCTCCTAGCTTTTAGCTTCTACGAACCAACCGAAGGTATCGCACTCTACCCGTATGGCTGGCGTTCGTACACCACATGCTGCATCCGCCGCACCTGCCGCTGCACCATCCCGTCAATCGAGCTCTGGTAGTTCGCCAGCAGGTCGTTCGCCCCGCCGCTCTGCACCCGCGCCGCGCAAAAATCGTAGGCCAGCCGGTAGGCCAGCGCCTGCACGCTGTCCCGGAAGGGCAGATACGTCGTCGGAAAATGGACGGGCAGCGTGGTCGATGGATAATAGGCCACCGTTCCCAGATAGCGCAGCCGCATGTCGATCGCCTGTGTCGCCCCGTTCAGCGCAATCTGGTCCCCCTGCCACTCCCAGTCCCCCGGCGAGGGCCCCTGGTAAAACGAGGCCAGCCCATTCGCCGCCTCGTTCATCTCGCTAAAGGTCAAATTCGTCCCGCCGGCCCGGAACCACACCTTGATCGGCGCCAGCAGGTCGGGCGGCAACACGATGCCCGTATGCACCACCGACCCATCGTTAAAACCAGTGTAGGTCAGCGCCTGATACACCGCCGGATTCGGCGCGCCCACGCCCAGCGCGGAGTTGATGGGCGGCAGGCCCGTCAGCACCGTCTCCCGGATCATGGTGGGCACGGAGCGGTTCCACAGGTCGCGCTGCATCTGCGCAATCGAAGCGTTCAGCAGGGGCAAGGTCTCGGGCGCGGCATCGGTCAGCGTGATTCCGGCGCCCGCGGCCAGCGTGTCGTTCACGTAAACCCGAGCCAGGTTCATCACGTCCTCGATGCTCGGGTACACCTGCGCCGTCACGTTTCACTCCATGTCCCGCCGTAGCTCGTAGAACGAAGGCGGACCCTTTTACTCTCCGCCTTGCCCGTCCCCTGGATCCTCGGTCAGCAAGGAACCTTCCAACTCTGCGGCCTGCACCGCCGCAGTGTCGGCCATCGGCTCCTTCGGGCCGCGCTTTTTCTGACCACTGACCCCTGACCCCTGACCACTGTCTTTCCACCACTCTCCCCGCTCCGCCACCGGCACGTCTTCCATCTTCTTCACGCCGGCCGCCACCGCGCGCCTCCAATCCAGCACGCACATCATGTTGGCGCTGTTCATGTGGTAGGCCAGACCCGGCCGCACCAACTCGCCGCAGTACGGGCACGGCGTGGGAGCGGTCTGGGTATAGTGCCAGTTCGCCTTGTAGGCAAAGTAGTCTGCCGCCAGGTGGTGCTCCGGCCCAATCTCGCGCCGGCGGTTGGCGCGGTCCAGCTCGTCGGCCGTCTTCAGGCACCAGCGGTAGTGCGTCTCCATCCGCGTCCGGCAGGCCCGCACTTCCTCCGGCTTCGGCGGCCGGCTCATACTCATAAACAGTCCGCGCCGCGTCAAATCGGTGGAAGCCGCCGCCCACTCCATCTCGCCGCCCGCGCCGATCTCGCCCCAGGCCCCGCTCGGGTTCAGCACCCCGCGGGTAAAGAACACGCCGTCCACGCCCACGCTGAAGGTGCGGTCCTCCATCCAGATCATCTCGTTCACCGGCGAAGGGAACGCTCCCACCAGCTTGTAATCCTCGTCCTCCGGGCAGGGCTCGAATACGATGATCGGGAAGCTCGGCGGCCGGTGTACTTCAAAGCGCCGGTTCACGATCGAGTAGACATACACCATGAAGTCCGGGCGGCGGTTCAGGTTGGCGTCGCGCGAATAGTCGGTCAGCATCACGCCGGCCGAGTTCGCCTCCTGCATCAGGCGCCGCTCTTCCGCGCGCCCGCGCTCCGTTTTCTCGCTGATTGTTGCATCGATTGCCATGTGCCTCCGCCTCTCGAAAGCAGCTCCCGGCCTCTGGCTTCTAGCCTTCAGCCTTGAGCTGCCTGATTGCCGGGCCCCGCGGCATCTGCCGCGCCCGACGGGTAATGGTTGCGAGATTTCTCTCTATCTGCTCCACCTTCCGTTCCACCACGGTCGGCAAAGCGCCTCCGCTTGCCCCAAAACTGGTCGGCCCCGTAAACTGCGGCATCGCGTCCTGCAGCACGTCGGCAATCTGGCTGCTCAGGGCCTCGTTCACCCGCTGCCGCTCCCGTTCCAGTTGCGCGTGCCGGATCCGCGCAAAGTCCCGGCGATGCTTCTCCGCCTCGCCGGCCATCATCACCACCACGCGCTGGTTCAGGCCCACGGTATCCAGCATGGTGGGCACAAACAGGCCGCCATCCTGGGTGTAGAAAGCCTGCAGCAATGCGTAGCCGCCGCCGCTGCCGGGAGCCTCGCTGTCGTTGTCCACCCACCAGATCAGCGCCCAGCAGTCGCACGGGCAGGCAAATTTGTGCTCGGGAAAGTCCGGCATGGGGTCGCCGATCCAGTGCAGCCGGTAGCGCGGCTTGTCCTCCGCCACGCTGCCGAACCGCGCCAACTCCTTCTGGTAAAGCCCCGGAGCCTCCACCACGGCCCTCCTCTCGTAAAAACAGCCATTAGCCATTAGCTATTAGCTTCTAGCCAGAAGCCCCGGTTCCAACTTCGGAGCTAAAAGCTAGAAGCTAACAGCTAAAAGCTGTCTTTTAGATCGTCGGCTGCGCCGCGTTGTCCACCCGCACCGCCGCGCGCACGTTGCTGAACGCCAAGTTCAGCGCGGTCACGTAGGCAAACATGGTCGAGGTCAGATAGCCGCCGTTCACAATATCCGGCACGGCAGCGCTGGTGATGCCTCCGCCAAAGTCGTAGAGCTCAAGGGGCAGAAGCTCCCCGAGGTACGCGACATCGGCGGTAAACAGCTTCAACTCGCCCGGCGTGGCGTTCATGCCCACGAGCACCGGCCGCCCGGCATACTGTTTCGGCCACTCGCGCTTCGCCACGTCCGGCGTCACGTCCCCGGCGTTGCGGCTGGTCTCGCTGTAAATGGAGTTCAGATACAGCTCGGCCATCTGCATCGCCTGGTCCGGCCCGCAGTACCACACCGAATTCTTCGCGGCCTGGTTCTGCGGCCCCAACGCCCGCAACAGCAGCGTCAGCGCGCGCAGCCCGGTGCTCAGCGTAATGCTGGCGCCACGCAGGTCGATCTCCGGGGTCGAAAGCCGTCCGCCAAAGTTCTGCCGCAGCAGTCCGCCGATCGAGCCGGTCGGCGAGTTCACCAGCCACGCATCCAGGCCCAGAATCGACGCGCCTACTCCGGCGCTCGATCCATTCACCACCAGGTAGTTGCCGGCCACCGGAGCCGCCGCGCTCCATCCGGCGGCGTCGGTTGTGATCGTCTGGGTCACGGGATCGACGTAGGCGACGGTAAAGCTGCCGATCAGCGTCGGCGACGAGCCTACGGCGCTGAAATACTGCACCGTCTGCTGGTCCTGGAACCGGAAGGCGTTGTTCAGGCCCACGATGGTGCACACGTTTCCGGTCGTACCCGTGATGGTCGCCGTCGACGGGATCTGGTCCAATGTTCCGGTGCCGTCGCCCTGCAGCAGCGCCTCCAGGCCCCCAGTCGCCTGGGTAAAGGTGTTCTTCAGCTCCTGCGCCTGCACGTTGAAGAGGCCGCGCTTCGCGCCCTCGGTCGAAATGCGCGCCAGAAAGCTGATTTCGCAGGTCGAGTAGTAGAAGACCGGAGACAGCGCGAAGGCTGCCCATTTCGAGCCGGTGCCGCGTCCCAGCGAATCGGCATTGCCGGTTCCCTGCGAGATGGCTGCGCCCGCCTGCGCCCGGAAGGGCACGCGGAACGAAGGCCGGGTCACGCCGCCCGCAGCGGTCACATTGCTGATGGGGATGGTGGTTGCGTTTCTCTTCAGGTAGCCGTAGAGCGTTTCGTCATGCGGCGCCAGATCGGAGATGCGCTTGGAGAACGCATCCAATTCAATTGCTTCTAAGGCCGATTCCACGAGGGGACTCGCCATGACAATCTCCTGAACTTGGATTCAGGCACGCGGCCTTTGGCCGTGTGCGATTGTCCGTGCCCCTGCGTTGGGTAAGGCAACAGGTTGCCTTGGTCGTTGGCCGGATTGTCAGCCGCGAGGAGCCGTGTAGTTTAAGGGCGGTCCCGGCCCGCACATCCCGGTGGCTGTAAAACAGTGCCCGTCTTTCCGGGCTGCCATTCCCAGTCCTTATTATCGCGGAGGGAATTGCCACGTCTCAGCCCAACGCCCCGGTTTCCCGGTCGTACTGAAAGTCGATCAAACCTCACGGCGCGCCACTCCCGCTGAAACGGCGCTTGCAAGCACCCTACTCCTGAAATTTCCCACCTGTCAAGAGGGGGTGTGGAAAAGCAGCCTCTAGCCTCCAGCTTTTAGCTCCTAGCTAGAGGCTAGAAGCTAGCAGCTAGCGGCTGCCTTTGGAAACTCCTTCCACTCGCGCCCATCCAGCAGCGCCTCGGCGGCTTTCTTGCCGACACGGAGAAGGCCTTCGGTGGGCGTTTCTCCATTAGCATCAAGACGTTGCGCTGTATCTTCTGGCAGTTGGTCCCAGTCGCACCACTCGCCCCATTGCTTGAAGAAGAACGGCACGCCCGCAGCCACGCACTGGTCCCGCAGGCTCCGCGCCCAATCCGTGTGCATCGGCCGCGCGCCAGGGCCGCTCTCACCTCCGCAGATCACCCAATCGATGTGTTCGAGATTGACTTTTCCAAGATCGAAAATCAGCGGCTCAAAGGATACAAATCGCTTCGCTGCAGGAGTCTGCTGGAGCAAATCTAAGCGTTGGTGCTGATTGCCTTCGTCACTCACGCCCAGCCACAGGTTGCGCATCGGCCAGCCCACGTTGTGCCCGTCGCCCAGCACCCCATTGATGGCGTTGGCAATGGCGCACTCGGCATTCTCGCCAAACAGCGGAATATCGTCTTCATCCCGCAGTGTGCTCAAGGATTCAGCCCATTCCTCCGCCGAATAGAACTGTTGGAAAAACTCCAGCATCAACTCGGGGCGCTTTGTCAGAACCTGAAATCTGTGGCGGGGAGCCAGCGCGACCACAGCCAAAACCCTAGAAATCCAACCAGCCAAGCGGGCCTTCGGGTGGAACAAATCACTCATCGAGTTAACGAAGATATTGCGTGGCTTTTTCCAGTGGAACGGCGCATCCCAGGTGTCTCCGGACCCCTCTTTCAGATCCCCGCTCCACACCGCCGCGCCATTCACAATCTGCGTGAGGCCCGCGTAGTTCGGCTTACTCTCCAGTCGCCGCGCGAACCGCTCCGCATAACAATGCCGGCAACCCTCGCTCACCCGCGAACAGCCCATAAACGGATTCCACGTCGAATCCGTCCATTCAATCCCCGTCTTCGCCCCCATCAGTGCTCCCTTCGGTCGCAGCTTCCAGCTTCCAGCTTCTAGCTTTTAGCTCCTAGCTAGAGGCTAGAAGCTAGCAGCTAGCGGCTGTCTCTCAGTCCGCCCACTTCCTTGGGCTGTACTCCCGCATCCGCAGCGCCCGTTCGAAGGCATCCCGCAGCTTCTCCGGCGGCGCCGTCTCAAAGTTCTCGCCAATCCAGTACAGGATCGTGCGCGGCGCGCTCCGGTCCTGCGCCACCAGGGTAAAGGTCTCCTGCCCGCGCCGATGGGCGCGTAGAAAAACCTGCTCGTCTTCATTGAACTCGCCGCTCTCGGTCTCCCGATCCTCAGCGTCCACGCCCACCATGTCCTCTTCCATGCTGCCTCCTCTTTGTCAGGTTTCAGGTTTCAGGGATCGGTGCGCGACCGCCGCTAATGCAGGCCATCGGATCTGCATCTTCTGGCGCCGGAGTATTGACCGCCGCGCCATTTGTCCCCCGATAGCGGCCGCGCCCTCACCGTTTGCTCAGAGTTTGATCCCAAGGTATACCGCGAAACCCTCCACGGTCTCGTTGGCAGCCGCAAGGATACGAACCACACGCTCCAGCCGCTTGTTCAGGCCTGTGGGCACAGACGTTCCTTGCCCATTCCCGGACTCATCACAGACAATCTGGTCCGCAAGGGCGCTGATCTGGCATTGCAACACTTCCGCCAAGCTTTCCAGCCTCTCCATAAGGCTGGCTGTGTTTACTGCCTCGCACTGATCCGGCTCTGGCGGCAGCGTCCTGCTTGGTCCTGTTGCGGCTGGCCGTGTTGCGGCGTTGTTCCGTTGGCTGCGTCCCGTCACCAATTTTCCCTGCGCTTGTCTTTCCATGTTTGCCTCCGCGACCGCTCCGTCGCCGGTTGTGCTATTCTTACTGCAAAGGTCACCCCAGCCAAACCTCTTCGCAACGCAAATCCCGCCTGTTTCGTGCCTCATTGCAAATCGGTAATCCTATTTTCAGGTGACCGGAAAAGCCGGGAGGAATCCCGGCTTACTTCCACCGCACCAGCTTGCGCCCGTTCCCGTCCTTGATGTACCCCTGCTGCTTGATCATCGCGTCGATCATGTCCTGCCCCGGCGCAAAGTCCCCGTCCGCCGGCTTCCGGCTCACCAGCACCGCCGTCTTGTTCACCGTCTGCGTGCGATTCCCTGTTCCCTGTTCCCTGTTCCCTGTTCCCTGCCTCTGTGTTGTCCTGGTCCCTTGGTCCCTTGATCCCTTGGTCCCATGCCGTTCCCACACCGCCCGCGCGCTCGCCGCCAGCACGCCCGAGATGCCGCTCTGCGACTGTTTCAGGATCCGATCCGCCTTACCTGTCTTCTGCCATGCCTTCAGGTTGGTTTGGAAGCTCTGGTCCGCCGCCAACCTACGGTCCACCTCCGCCGCAATCAGGCTCACCATGTCCGCCTGCTTCGCCGCGTCCAGCTTCGTCGCGCCCAGCAGAGGCTTCAGCGCCTTCTCGATCTCCGTCTTGGCCCACGGCACAAGCTGCTGCTGCACCTGCACCGTCAGATCGGCTCCGCCGCCATCGCCCGTTCCCGCCCCAGCCGCGGCGCCCCGGCCAGCGCCGGCGCCCGCGCCACTCACGCCACGCCCAGGGCTGACTCGCTGACTCGCTGACTCGCTGACTCGCTCACCTGTTCCCTGCTTTTCGAGGCCCGCAATCCACTGCGCCACGCCCGTCACCTGCCGAAAGGCCTTCTCTATATAAAACTTCGCGTGTTCGGGATCGGTCGCGCTATAGGCATCGTTCAGCAGCTCCCGCGCGCTGGCAATCCACTCGCCCAGCCCGCTCGCCGCCACTGCCTGCACCAGGTGCGGCGTCAGCGCCGCGGCGTAAGCCTGCGCATCCAGTGTGCGCAACTGGTCCAGCGCCACCGGAACCAGCTTTTTCATGCCCTCCGGGCTCTCCGCAAACATGTCTTGTATCACCTGCGGGTCGCCCGTGTCCACCATCTTGTCGATCGATTCCACGCTGGTTTCCAGGTCCCGCAGCCGCCCAATCGACTCCGGGCCTCCCAGAATGTCGATCTGCTCCTTCAAGCTGCGCAGGTCCTTGATGTCGCCCAGCGCCGCATACTCCTGGTCGCGGTACCATGCTTTGCTTAGCGCGTCAATCAGCGGCTTCCGCTCCGGATCGTTCCGGCCCTCGCGCAAAAACTTCACCACCTCCGCGCGCGTCTTGTCCGCTCGCTGAGCAGCCTGCGCGGCCGCATCCCCGCCAGCGCCGGCGTCTCCCTGGTCTCCCTGATCGCCTTGGTCCCCAGCATCCCCTTGTTGATCGCCCTGGTCGCCTTGATCCCCAGCGTCCCCCTGGTCGCCCTGGTCGCCTTGATCCCCGCCGCCCAAATCGCCCAGCAAGCTCACATCCTGCTCGCTGCCCGCATCCACCACCATCGTCCCGTCGCCGTCCATTGGTACCTCCTTGTAACTTTTGTTACATTTGTAACTTTTGTTACATCTCAGTTTCTGAGCGTCGCTACCCGCTCGATTCCAACAATCACCGCACCGAAAATCCGTGTGCTCTCGCTCGTTTGCAGCAGATCCTCCGCCAGCAGCGAAGCCTCTGAAAATTCTTCGCCGCAACGGAAGAGAAAATCGTGTTTCGCTGTCCCCACCCTTAAATTCGCTTTCCAAAGCGTGCGCGGTTCCCTAATCGCCGACCCGCTTGTGGCCGCAGTCTTCTTAGCTCGCATTCTGGGCCTCCGTCCCCATTCCCTGTTTTTCCGGCGCCAACCCCATCTCCGCCGGGTGCCGCAGCGCCTCTTTCGCCACCCGGTCCTGCGCCACGCTCTGCGGCGCGCCCGGCAGCTTGTACTCGTTCAGCAGCGCCGCCGCGGCCTCCGGCGGCAGGTCCTTGAAGTTCGCCGTCACCGTCACCGGCTTCATGGGCGGCGTCGGCGGCGGCACATTGGCCTTGTGCGCCAGCATGTGCAGCTTCACGTTCAGCCACCCCGCCCGCTCTTCAGGGCTGCCGCTCTTCATCGCCCGCCCCGCCGGCGAGTTCAGCCACCACAGGCAGGTCTGCATCTCCGTCGCGTGATCGTCACAATCCGCGTCCACCGGCAGCGAACTCACCATCGGCGGCATCGCCTGCGCCGCCCGCTTCGCCTGTTCCGCCGCAGCGGCTCCCTGCCGCGCCGCATTAGCCTGCTCCGGGGTCGCCGCGCCCTGCGCCATCCCCTGCGCCTGCGCGCCAAGCTGCTCAGCCGCTGCCAGCGCCTGCTGCTGCGCCGGGTTGGGCGCCGGCTCCGCCCGCATCAGGATCTCGATCTCGCCTACCTGCTTCTCCCATGCATCCGCCTGCGGCATCTCCAGCTCTTCAATCCCCGCCATGCGCACCGCCGTCCGCATGTTTAGCGGCGTCGCGCTCAGGAACTGCGCCACCAGCGGATTTCCGGCGTCCATCAGCAGTGTCTGGTAGCGGCTCTGCTTTTGCACCCAGCTCTCGGGGAAGTTCGCACCGTTCTCCGGAAACGCCAGCACCTGGCCCTTCAATTCGCTGATCTCCAACCGCACCGCCGTGTCCCCGTCCATGCCGCAGATCGGCTCCGTGCGCATCCTTGCCGCCAGCCGCGCCGCCTGCGCAAAATAGCTGGCCGTTCCCACTTGCATGGCGTGCCACGGCGTCCCCAGCCGCCCCAGCGCCTGGTCTCTCTGGATCGCCACCGCCACCCCGCTCGAGGCGTCCGTGTTCGACGGCGCGCCAAACAAACTCGGCAATGCTCCGCTCACCAGTTGCGCCAGTCCGTTGATAAACTGCATGATCGCGTCCCACATCGCCGGATTCTGCTGCGGCGCCGGTTCCACCCAGACCGGTGTAATCCCTGTCGCGGCCTGATTCTGCAAACTGCTGGCATCATAGGGAATCATCGGCCCCGGCGTGCTGGCGGATTCCTTGATCTGATTAGGGTCGCCCAGCGCCACGTTGAACCATCGCGCAGGCACGCAGCGGATGAAGTAATCGTTCAAGAGGTCGATCCAGTTGTTCACCCGCTTCTGCACGCTCAACAGCTTCGAGCACAGGCTGGGCCGGTTCATGCCCGAGCCCGGAAAGGCCTGAATCAGCGTACAGTGGTCGTCGATCGACTCCTGCCGCGCAAAAATGAAGGCCTCGCCCGCAATCACCACTAGGCAGCCGTCCGGGAACTCGTTCAGCAGCTCCGCGCGCACGTTCAGGTCTTCCACTTCCATAAACATCGACGGCCGGAACCACGTCCTCTGCACCGTGCAGTCGCGCACCATGGAATCGCCCGTCACGTAGCTCGCTTCCAGAGCCAGCGCCACGTTGATCCGGGCAATCCGGTCCAGCTCGTTCTCGCCCGCGCCCGCCGATCCCGGCTTGATCTTGTCCGCCTTGTCCGGGAACATGCCCTTCACGTAGGCGAAGTCGTACTCTTTGCTCACCTGCACAAATGGGCAGTCGCTCAGCGTCATGGCGTTGATAGGGACCTTGTGTTCCAGCTTTCCGTAGGCCTCGGCAATCTCGCGCCCGCGCGGCAGGCCCCGCGTCCGGCTGCGCGCCGGCTCGGGAGCGATGGCCGGAAAGGCAGTATGCGCCGCCCAGCTTCCATCGGGATTCGCCTCCACCGCCGCCACGCCGCCCGGCGGCACCTGCCCGCCTACTGGAATATCATCGCCCATCAGCAGCCGGAAGATCTCCGTGATCACCGAATCGTGCGTCACAATCGCCACCGGCGCATCGGGCGTTGCCGAATCGAGCAACTCTGTCAGCGCATCCTCGATCCGCGCCTTGAACTCGTTGAACGATTCTCCGCCCGGCATCGACGTGTCCGGCTCTTCCTCGTAGCGCTCGATCTCGCCCTGCGCCGCCTGCCCATCCTCGCCGGCCAGGTCGCCGATGTTCAGGCTGGCCAGCCGGTCGTCCATCTCCACCGGTGCGCCCGTGGCCTGCGCCACCGCCCGCGCCGTCTCCAGGCTGCGCTCCACCGGACTGCTCACGATCCGCGCCACGCGCCTCTGCTTCAGCCAGTCCGCCGCGCGATCCGCCTGCCGCTCGCCGCGCTCATCCAATGGGATTTCAAGTCGCCCCCGCGCCTTGCCGTCGGCATTCGCCTCCGTCTCGCCGTGCCGCACCAGCCAGATGGCCGGGTGCTCGCTCTCCGCCGAAGCGTTCTCGGGAACCACCGGCTCCTGCAACTTCTGCCGCCCAAACCGCTGCGCATCGAGTATGTGATCCACCACCACCAGCGCTCGCCCATCGTTTCTCAGGTAGTACACAAGCTGGTGCTGCAAGTCCAGCAGGTCATTGGCCCGCGCAAACAACCGGGAATACTTCGTCGCCGCCCGCGCCGCCGTAATGTCGCCATCGCTGGTGGGATCCTGCGGCTCAAAGCGCACCGCGGGAATGTCCCGCGTCAGCGCCGCTGTGATGATCTCTCCGTAGCTCGAATAAATATTGGTCTCGTAGCCGTACCACTTCCTGCTGTTCTGGTTCGAGCCGGCGCGGTTGTAGTTGGTTGCGAAGGGCGGCATCACCCAGCCGCCCCCCTTGCGTGGCAGTAGATACTGGTAACCATGGTCGTAGAGCCGTGCCTCCCAGCTCTGCTCCACCTCCCAGCGCCGCGCCGCCACGTCCTTGTTGCCCACCAGATCGCAGAGCCGCCACAGTTGTTTTTCCGCATCCTCCGAGAGCTGCGCCGGTTCGTGCGGCGAGGCCCAGAACGGCGCCAGCTCGCCGGGATCGAACTGCGGCATCTTCGGCTCTTGCTCCTCCTCGTCCTGCGCCTGCCCCGTCCCGTCACCAGACGGAAACGGGCTCTGCGTGTAGCTCACTGCCTGGGTTGCCATGGTTCAAGCTCCTAGCTTCTAGCTTTTAGCTTTTAGCCCATCCCGGTAAGGTAAACTTCGCCGGGCTCTTCAACGCTGCCACCTTTTGCCACGCTCCCGGCCCTCAAGGCCCCATATTCGGCCACCAACATCACCAAACTCTGAAAACTCATCTAAAGCTGAGCCCCATCGCTCAGATCCGGGCCACCATCGGCGACTCGCCGAAGCAAAATGTACTCCTTCGCAGCTTTAAGCTGCTTCTCGGTTAGATCAGATCCTCGCAAAGCGCCCTACCTTTCCATTCCCTTACCAAAGCGTTCCACGTGAAACACTTTAGTACTCACCCGGCCACGTTTTTGGCCCAATTCGCTTTTTTGACCGTCGAAGCCTGGTACTCATCCTTGTTGGCCATGATCCTGCGCGCCGCCGCGCCGGTGCTCATGCCCATCCGGCGTGCGATTCGAGTAAAACTGCCCTCGGTACCTTTTTCCTTCATCCGCTCGGTCGAATTCTGGATCCATTTGCCCGCCATGTCGCTCCCTCCGGTCGCAGTTCACAGTTTTCAGTGAACAGTGGTCAGTAAAAAGCGCCTCCCCTAACTCCGCTAGCCCCGCTAGCTCCGCTAACCCCGCTTACTTCTGCCGAAACTCATTACAGCACCCTCCCGGCTCGACCCGCGCCTTGCCGCCCTTATTCAAACTCAGCCCCGGCTCGCCGTTTTCCGCGTCCTCGATCACCTTGGAGTGGTCGCAGTGCCCGGTCCAGCTAAAATGCCCGCAGTTGGCGCAGGCAAATGGCCCGTTCTCCGGCCCCGCGTAGCCGCTCTTCTCCGTCCCGATGCTCTTTTCGGATGCGCTCATATTCCCTTACACGGCAACAATGTCCTCTGATGTCACTCCAGCGGGCAGTTCATCGATCTCACATTCAATCAAGTACTCGCCTCGTACAATCGAGAAGATCCTGGCTGTCCCGGAAAGTTTACCGGCATCCAGATCGGCCATGGAGTGCGCGAACCGCACTATATCGCCGATCTCAGGATTTTTAGAGCCCCTCAATAAGCAGACAACGGTTTTCGGCCTCTCCATCGGACCTCCTTCCTGCTCGGAAACCTCAGCAGCAGCCCTGCCGGCAGCACCTCCGCCATGTCCGCGCGCCACCAGGCCTGTTCCCCAGCCTCATCCTGAATCATCACCATCGGCGCATCGCAAAATCCAACTGCCTGCCCCACTCCCTGCGTCGACCCGTCCGAGAAAGCCAACCGCACCTTCTTACCCAAACAATCCGCAGTCACCATCGCCGCCTCCGGGCTGATCCCTGTTCCCTGAAACCTGACACCTGAATCGCGGCTAAAAGCCGCGATCCCGCAGCCCCGGTTCCCTCAGCAGCCGCGCCCCCATCCGCGCAATCGGACCCATCTTCCAACCCTCCGGCTGCTCCACGTCCTCGGGCTTCTTCGCGCCCAGCCGCCCGCTGTAACCCCTCACGAAGCCCCGACCTCGCGGTACAGCATCGCCTGTCTCGCCCGGCGTATCCAGTTGCACCGCCTCCACCGCCCGCTCCTTCACCGGGCCGCCCTTCATCATGCGCTCGAACATAGTCCCTCCAAAAGCAGCTTTTAGCCGTTAGCTTATAGCTAATAGCTAAAGGCTAAGAGCTAGGTGCTGTCTCCTCCACCTTCTCCCCGTCCTCTTCCCGAATCCGCTTCACTTCCTTCTCGCCCACCGGGTGTACCCTGGCCCGCGCGTGCGTTTGGATCGCCTCCGGCGGCGGCGGCACATACGTCTCCCGCGCCACGTCCATCGCCCGGTAGGCCTCCGGGTGTACGCTCGTGCTCTTCTCCCCGTCCGCGTGGATCATCGTCACCCGGTGACGCCCTCCACCCTCGTTGTCGATGATCACCCGCCGCGGCAGCCCGTGATCCTTCACGCCCTGCTCGTGATTCCGGCCCGTGGGAGCCTTCGATTCCGTGTCCAGCCAGTCCTGGTACTTGCGGAACTGTCCCCCGTGCTGGAAAACCTTTCCGTCCGTGGCTTTGTAGCTCATCAGTACAGCTCCTAGCTTCTAGCCTTTAGCCTTTAGCCTCCAGCTAGGAGCTAGAAGCTAGCAGCTAGAGGCTGTCTTACGTCTGCGGCGCCCCTTCGACGCGCGACCAGTCCACATCCCGCGCCCACGCTGGCATCTGCGGCGGCAGCGTTCGATTCCTCTTGAGGGTTTCATTCTCTGCCTTGAGCGTGGAGTTCTCCAGCCCCCAAGTCTCACGCAGCTTCAGTTCGCCGGCCAGCCGCTCGATCTCCCGCGCGTCCTGCGCCCGCGCATCCTCCTGCTTCCGGTGGTGCTTCTCCAGTTCGTCGAGCTTCGCGCCAAGGCTGAGATTCACCGCTCGCTGATGTTTCAGCTCATCCTTCAACAGTTCCCAGGCTTCCCTGTCAACCCACATGCCGCATCTCCCCTGCTAAGAGCAGCTTCTAGCCGCTAACTTCTAGCAGCCGCCGTTCCGTTACGGTTTTTGTGCCAATTCCCGGAAAAATGCCATCAGTCCCTGCAAAAATTCACAGATTGCGTTGACCAACTTGATCTCATTGTTGATTTCCACGCCTTGCCTCCTTCTGTCGTTTTTTCCACTGCCGCGCGCTCACCGTCCGGTCGCGCTTCGGTTCATCCCGCCGCACCGTGCCGCTGCTCACTGCATAAGTCAGCGGATCGAGCAGGTGCATCACCTGCCGCACCACCCGTATCTTCCTTCGCCGCGCTCCCGGCACAAACCGCAAAGTCGGACCCATTGTACGCTCCTGCTTTCTTGTTCCCTCGTTCCCTTGTTCCCTCGGTCCCTGTCTTTCTCACAATTCCTTCATCCACACCGGCTTGTACTCCGGCACGATCACCCGCGTTGCCGCCTGCTGCCTTTGCCGCTGCGCCACCAGAAACCAGCGCTTGAACGGGTCCGGCTGCGCCGCTGCCATCTCGCGGGTCTTCTCTTCGTAGGTTTCCGGCCTGCCCGAAAGCATACCATACAGCCCGTGCCGGAACCCGTCCCAGCAGTCGTCCGCCTTCTGCGTGGTGTCGCTGTCCTCCCGCTTCACCACATCTTCCGGGTCCGCCTCGTCCCGCATCAGGCTCGGCAGCGCCCGGATCAGCTCCTCGCACTCGGCCAGAATCACAATCCCATGCCGGTTGAAAAGGTTGTAGGCCATCGACGCCGACGCCTTCCGGTCCCGCGTTCCCCGGCTCACCGCCGGCAGCCCCCGCTTCACCAAGAGCGCCGTGTACTCCTCGGCCGGCGAGTGCGCCTCCATCCGCAGCGCAAACTGCTCATGGCTGTACCAGATGGCTTCTATCTTCTCCTTCGCGCCCTTTTTCACGGGATTGTTGTCCCGGTCGTACCCCTCCCATCGGTTCACGCTCAACCGCGCCAGCTCGTCCGCCCACCAGGCCTGGTCCTTTCCTTTTTCCACGCGCTCCCGATAGACCACGATTTTTTCCCGCCACTCGCCGCCCAGCTTCGGCCGCACCTTGGCCCACGTAAACCAGAAACAGCTTCCGTAGTGCGCCCGCCCCGCGTCCTGCCCGCACCACTTCGCCTGCTTCGCGTCCCACCGGATCGCGCTGGGATCGGTCCTGAGATCCACCACGTGCACATCCGGGTCCCAGCAGTCGAAGTACTGCCCGCTCTGCGCGTCCATGTTGCCGTAGAGCAGCCGCTCCCGGTCCGCCGCGTTCAACGTCGACATCAGCCTCTGGTAGAGCGTGGGATCGCGCTTGATCAGGTGGGGATTGTCCAGGAGCGTCGAGTGCACATAATCCCAGTCGGCCGGATCGTACACGCACGCCGGTTTCCCGTCCCGCTCCAGCCAGTAGCGCCCCCTGTCGTCCACCGTCGCGCCCTCGGGAGCCTCCCAGGGCCGCTTCTCCACAAACTGTGTCTTGTACCACGGCCAGTGCGGGCCCACCGGGTTGGTCGCCGCCAGCATGGTGGGCCGCGGCAGCGTGCCGTGCACGCTCAGCTTGCAGCCGGGATTCACCCGGTTGCGGCTGCTCATCCAGGCGTAGGCCTCGCCGGCAATCTGCCCGCACTCGTTGAAGATGATCAGCGGAAACGCCGCCGACAGGTACTGGCTCAGGTCGCTCAGCGAGTTGTTGTCCATGTGGCCGAAGGTCAACGTGCTCTTGTTGTAAAAGGTGGCCTCGTGGTCGCGTTTGTTGTATTTGAAGAGCTCGTTGGGGATGAACTCGTGCAGGTCCTTGATCTCCGAGTCCTTCATGTCGCCGTAGTTGCGCCGAATCCACAGCGCCGCCAGTCCATCCCAGTAGAGCAGGTAGCTCTGAATCGCCTCCATCAGCATGTCCGAGCTTTTGCTCGATCCGGTGCCGCCCACGCGCAGCCGGTTCGGCGCCCTGCTCATGCGGATACGCTTGTTCTTGGGCGTCGGCTCCCAGTTCCGCAGATCGAATTGGCCGGAAAGGTCGGACATAAAAGCAGCTTCTAGCTCCTAGCTTCTAGCTTTTCGCTCTTCGTCTTCGTGCCCAGGGCAGCCCTTTTTATAATCGAAGCCTTCGCATGATTCGCCCATCGGGATAACTTCGTGCCCACGCACGAGTTCGTCCATAAGTTCAGCACGGAATTCGGCAACGCTGGCGAATCGAGTCCCATCGGATTTCGTGATCGAGCGGAGATTACGCTTCGTCTCAGCGGGGGACCAGTGAAGCATTCCACGCACCGACACGCACATGTGAACCGTCCTCGACATCATCTCTCCGTCGTCCCTCAACCTTTAGCTCTCGCCGGCTCCGGCGGCGCCTTAAGTTGTTCCACCAGCGCCGCCGCGTCGGAATAGATTTTGTGCAGCCGTTGAGCCTCTTGCTCGGCAGTCAAGTATGCGCGCCGGGCGGCGGCGGCGCTCCATTCGGCTCTCGAAATCTGCTCCGGCGTCCCCGCTTTGTTCGCCATCACCCCTCCGTCGTCGGCCGGGCCGTCCCCGGCAAAATCGTGCTCGCCTCAATCAGCCCCTGGATCGTCGGCTGCGTCAACTCCGGCAGATCCTGCGGGTTGGGCGGCAAAATCACCCGCTCCACCTTGTGCTCGATCTCCAGCTTGTCCCCATAGATCATTGGCAAAATCTTGCTCACATACCATTGCAAGTGCTGCACCTTCACCTGCGCCGCGTAGGCCTCATTCCGGTCCTTGGCCGCCAGCAGCTCCGCCTGGATCAGCTCCAGCAGCCCCTGCGCGTGCTCCTGCCGCGCAATCACGCACTCCCGCGCAAAGCCCGTGTCCTCCATCATCCACCGGGCGATCATGCGCCGCCCCGGCAAATCGAGATTCTCACCCAGGATGCGGTCCAGCGTCTTGTGCACCAGCCCGTCCACGATGCGCCGCTTCATCTGCGCCATTTGCAGCGCGTCAAGAGGTTTTCCGGGTTGCCGCGCCACATGCGGAATCCGCGGCTCCTTTGGCCCCTTGAAGTGCCGTCCCCGCGGCCGTCCCCGCCGCTTCGGCGCCGGCGGAACCTCCTCCGGACTAAAAAGCTCGTCGGTCATGCGCTCAGCTCCGCCTCGCAGGGATCAGGGGTCAGGGAACAGGGATCAGAAAACGCAAAAACCTCCTGCTGCAGCCGCCGCTTGCCGATTTCGATGTACTCGGCGTTCAGTTCGATGGCGATGCCCCGGCAGTTCAGCTTCTGCGCCACCAGCATGGTCGTCATGGCACCGAGGATGGCTTTCTCGGCATCCACATTGCAGGGAACGAGATCGTCAAGGGTTGGATTACGCTTCATGTTTGCCTTTGCCGACACGCTTAGCCCGGAAGAGCTTGACTATCTGCTGAGTGGTCATACTCCCCTCGAAAACTACCACCATCGACGGAAATGGAGCATTGTGCTTCGCTCCCTTAAAGACCAAACGGCCTTTGATGAATCGGATCTCTTTGGCGCACGGAAGCACAAGTTCATGGAACCAGCGAGTATCAGTTTTCGCGGGGAGGAGAAAAACGGCAACATCAGCTTCGCGTGCACGCTCAAGGAATGGCCGAATACCTCGACCATATGGAGGATTGCAGAACACTCTCCGCCCCCTCCAATTCACGAAAAGTGGCGCTGTTCCGTCTATGTTGCCTCCGAGTGGACATGGATCAAGGTCGAAGTGGAATTCGGCATCAAGAGCCGCGTAGACGCGCTCGGGCGTCCCCCATTCAACACAAGTGCTCAGGTGATATGGCTTCACGCCCATTTACTCCTCATCGCCCCCCCCCCAAGAGAGAAAGCTGTTTTGGCCGTTGCGCCCGCGCAGCGTCTCCAGCGTGTCCCCGTGCCAGATCGTGATCCCCGCGTGCTCGTAGTACGGCCTCACCGTATCCTCTCATTCCCATCCAGCAAATACACCGGCACCGGCACGCCCGCCGTGGTGAACGTGATCTCGTGCTTCTTCGCCAGCTCCAGCAGCGCCTGCGCCATGGCCGGCGAGGGCCGCGTGCGCCCGCTCAGCCAATGCGCCACTGCCCCCGGTGTCATGCCCAGCGTCTGCGCCAACTGTCCCGGCCGCAGGTCCAGCCACGCCATCAGCAGCCGCAGCGTCGTGGCGTCGTCGATCCGGTCTCCCATCGGCGCCTGCATCAAGCCGCCCTCCACTTCCTCGGCAATTTTTCATCCAGCTCCAGCGCGCATACGCACCGGCATTCTCCGCCATCGCACGCCAGATGGTTCCCCGAGCGGCACGCCGCGCACAGCACATTGTCCTCCTGAAACCCATTCGGCCGCCCAGGACAGCGGCCCTCCGCACGCGCCCGCGCGATCCCCGCGCACCGCTTCTCCCGCACCTCCGGCCGATTCCAGGCCGCGCGCAGCTTCTCCCGCACCTCCGGCCGATTCATGGCCGCGCGCAGCTTCTCCCGCACCTCCGGCCGATTCATGGCCGCCTTTTGCGCCGCGCGCCACTTCTCCCGCACCTCCGGCCGATTCCAGGCCGCGCGCAGCTTCTCCCGCACCTCCGGCCGATTCCAGGCCGCGCGCAGCTTCTCCCGCACCTCCGGCCGATTCATGGCCGCCTTTTGCGCCGCGCGCCACTTCTCCCGCACCTCCGGCCGATT
>Ga0116124_1000291_pt1 | contig 48194 bp, 64 predicted proteins | sample June2015DPH_13_1_2_FD_89728 | JGI IMG/M metagenome (GOLD analysis project Ga0116124, IMG submission 89728) | Peatland microbial communities from SPRUCE experiment site at the Marcell Experimental Forest, Minnesota, USA - June2015DPH_13_150 | ecosystem: Environmental > Terrestrial > Soil >... | reverse complement strand
GGATCCGTAGCCACGGCCCGGAACGCATAGCGCAACTGATTTCCCTTTACCCTCTGCCTTCCAGACCGAATCGAGTTCCTCAATCGCAACGCTCTTCAGACCGGTAAGCATGCGGACAATGTTTCCGTCTCTGTTCGCGGTGGCCAGCTGACGAACTCGGATTGACTTCTGGAGCCTCGGAAGATTCTTGACGACATCCTCAGTGCTCAGCCTCAATCCCTGGACCGCTTTCACAGCACGATTGGTTGAGGCGCAAAAACCATCCGCCTTGCAGGAATAGGCAAATTCCTCCGTATCCTTGTCATCGATCCGCTCATATCCTCCCGTAGGCTCAATGTCGATTCCCCACAGGGCCATCACGCGCTGACATCCGCAGTCCTGCAGGTAGCAGGTGATGCGGTTCTCAGCCTTGTATAAAACCCAATCTTGCGGATGAGTGAGCAGAATACTGGCCTTGCGCAGCGTATCGAGGATTTCCTGGCGCCCCTCGATAATCGCAACGCCTTCCTCTTCCGGAAGCGCGGCCAGGTCCTCAATCGTTACCGGCAGTGACGGTTTTGCCAGTGCTGTTTCCGGCTGCATGACTTCAGGGTTTGCGGCCGTTCCTAATGGTGCTTCCTGATCCTTTAATTCCGTTGCCATATGATTAGCTCCTACTCGTTTACGACGAGCAATTTTGTATCGGTGACTTTTCCGCCTATGAACTGACCGCCGCGTTCTGCTGCAAACTTCAGGCATGTCTTCCGCAGATCCGCGTAGTTGTCAGATGAAAAATGTTCCAGATCATCAAGGATAATTACCGGGCACTCGCCGGCGCGGAGCATCGCAATCTCCAGGGCAATCGTGAGCTGCTCTGCCTTGTTCAGGATGCGCAGAGGCACGTCGTTGTAGACGAGGCCCTTAGGCGTGGGTATGAGACCGGGGATCGGGGCTTCGGACATCTTCTTGAGCTTGAGCGCATCGAGCTGATCGATCGCCTTGGTGAGCTTCCTCGAGGCGGCTTCCTGTTCGTCGGCTTCTTTCTCCTGGCCCCGGATGTACTTTCGGGCCGTCTCGGCTTGCGCGTGCGCCGTGGCCTTCTCGTTCGCCTGTGCGATCTTCGCCGTCAGATCGTCGAGCTTCGGGCGGAACTCGGTCTCGATTTCAGCGGTGACAGCTTTCTGGCTGGCCTCGATCCTGGCGAGCTCGGAATCGCGGATGCCCTCGCAGCGCTTGACTTCGATGTCCGAGTCGGCGCGCATGCGTGAAACGCCATCATCAAATTCCGCGCGCAGCTTCGAAATGGCCGCTTCAAGATCCTTGCGGCGCCGTTCGGTCGTCTCGTCCAGGTCCTCTTTGATCGCGTCGCGCTTCGCCTGGAAAAGTTCCTTCACGGCGTCGGAGGCGGACTTGGTGTCGGAATCCACGGTGGATATCCGTGCTGTGTTGACGATCTGCAGGTCACGCAGTTCTGTCGCATACTTGCGGCTCAGCTCGCCCCAATCTCCATTGGGAGATTCTTCAGGCAATGACTTGCGCATCTCGCTCGCCGACGCTCTTTTCTCCTTGGCGATTCTGTTCGCGATCGTGCGCTCTTCGTAGAGGTACTTCGTGATGCCGCTCGATTTGTCGCCGATGACCTCCAGGGCGTGGGCGTCGAGATTGATCCCCTCCAAGGCCTTCGGAGGAACGAACGCCAGGTCCTCCGCCGTGACGCGCAGCGGAGACATACTGAGATAAATCTTGACCTGTTCATCCGGCTTCTCCTTGAGGAACCGGACCGGATCCATGGACATGATGTTGATGATTGAGGCGATGTGCTCCGCGCTCCTGGTGATCTTCCTTCCCTTCTCGTCCTTGAAATCCCAGGTCGTGGCCGTCTTCGTCGTGCGCATGCGGTAGGAGTGGCCGTTGTCGGGCTCGATGACGACCTCCGCGAAGTCGCTGCCGTTGCGGATGCAATCCGGATCATGCATGTGGTCGCCGACGGCGCGGATGGCTTCAATCGCGCTCGACTTCCCCTCCGCGTTGGCTCCGGAGATCACGCAGAAGGTTTTGGGAAAGAATTCGAGGTCCGGCAGACCCCGCCAGTTTTTGATTGCGATGCGTTTGAATTTCATTGTAGGATTCCTTTCGACTGTTGTTTGATTCACGGGCCGGTTCGCGCCGGTCCTTTCCTTTGTTGCCGCTTCGTGATAAGCGATCCTTTCTCACCTATCCAGGGTTATAGGCCTTCGGAGGGGTCGCGCATGGTGGCCTCCTTTCCCACGTACACTCATTGAGAAACGCTCCGGGAGCCACAGCCACGGGCTGTCGCGGCCTCCATTCTTAGCTGATTGTCACTTCCAAACACCGCAGGCTCCCGCAGGCTCCCGGAAGATTGTTGCCGCCGCTTTCCGCTGGGTCCGCCTCGTATCCGTGGCATGTGCAACGTACCGGGGGCGGCAAGGTCGTTAAACTCGCTTCTTCTCCCAAATCCACACCATCAGCCTTCGGAGGACGCCAAACTTGTAATTGTTCGGCCTCTGGTCCGCGTGATCGCAATTCGGACAGGCGGCCTCATTCTTGCCGCGCGCGTCCATGAGACAGAGCTGGCGCTTGTGGAACCGCGCCACCTGGTCGGCTTTGAGTTCGTGAACCGTGTCCCAATGCAAGCTCATTTCCATCTCCACGTGAGAATCGCCGCCAGGATAAACGCGACGATGAAGAACGCCAGAGCGATGCTGCAACCCTTCGGGGCTCTGGTTCGGATTGGCGTATCTGCGTAGCTCATGCCGTTCTCCGCGATACCATCGCTGCAAACCTTCCGATCAATTCAGCGGCGCGCAAGATGATTTGCCTGTCGTTTTCGCAAATGTTTGCAAACGCGCTCAAAGGTTTGCCTGATTGCTCTTCTTCGATCCGCTGCATTAAGATTTCTCGCATGAGATTCGATTTTGTTTTGCCGCGAGCGCGTGATTGGAATTCAAGCCAGGTTCCAATGAGTTCCGGAACACGCATGGCAACCGTCTCGTCACGCTTGGCAGAGCGCTCCCGCCTGAGTTCGCGGACGCCAATGATGATCGGCAAGCGGCGCTGCCTTGGGTCGGATCTCATGACAGCCTCACGCGGTTTTGGTTTCTGGAAACAGGAGATCTCGCAACGGAACACCGGTGACCGCTTCAATCCTCGCCGCAACTTCTGGGCTCGGACGTTTCTCGCCACGTTTCAGCATGTTGATAAATGCCTGCGAAACGCCGATGCTGTCCGCCAGCTCCTTCTCTGTTTTGCCGGTTTTTTCTAGGTAATCTTTTATGCTTCGAAATTTCATGCGATATCTATAACCGACAGTAATATGTGCTGTCAAGCAAAAAATTACTGGAGGTAATGTTTTATCGGTGAATACCCAAAATGTGATAACTAGTGGTAATTACATTATGGGACGAATCCGCTTAACAATGTTGGCTATCTACAACGACCGAAAAGAGATAGGGCAAGTATCGCAAAAAGAGATTGCGAAACTATGGAAGTGCAGTCAGGCAACGGTCTCTAACGTTTTGAACGGGACCAAGGGCGGATTGACGGCAGATCGCATTGAAATATTTTGCGACATTGTCGGGATAACTCTCGGAGACCTAGAAAAGCCGCATGAATCGCGGATAAAACCAAAGGAGTTGCTGAAATATCAGCATGGACTTGAGCGTCTCCACGCCAAGAATGCAAAGGCCTTCCGAAATATCTGCCGCAATATCGACGAGTGGCTGGGAGAGACAACTTTGATTGAAGAGTTGGAGCGCGGATCGCCGGTACCGGAGAAGAAACGTCGCCAAGCATGAAGCCTCCCGCAGTTCATTCCCCTGGGAGGCTGATGAACATGCAGTGCCACCGGATCGAAAAGCTGCTCCGAGGGGCTGCGGAGAAACTGGGTGTAGAGTGGGATCCATGAAAAGGAGGCATTGGAATGAGTGATCCAGAGGATACACCGGCGGAAACTCCGGAACAGGAAACGCTCCGTCTGCTACGATTCATCGCGGTCTCCGCGAAATCGACGGCAGTCTCTGCTAAATCGACCCGAGACGCCGCTCTCGTGATTATGTGGTTCATTGTGATCCCCGTCCTCCTGGGTGTTGCCTACGGTCTGATCCAATGGGCCGAGTCCAGAATGTGAAAAGGGCCGAAGCGTATGCCTCCGACCCCGTGGCGCCTGAGGTTGCGGTGCGGAGATTTACGGCAGAGACTTGTCAGGGCTTCGCCGTCGCTGTCTGCGCGTTCGCAGCCGCGATCGCGGCCAAGGTAACCGCATTCCTCGCGTCAGTCGCTTCCAGGATAACGCCGATCGAGACGGCTGTGACATTTCCATTGGCGTCGCGATGGACGAACAGCGGGATGATCTGTGCCGCGATGCCCGTGCCCGCCTGGGCAAGTTGCAGAATCAGATTGAGAGTGTTTGGATTCATCATTTCACCCCATACAATGCGAGCGTTGCCTGCAGGGCGTCGATCGCCGTCCCGATGCTGTTGACCACGTTCTGCGCCGTGGCTTGGCTGGCCGGGTCTTTTATCCCTAGGAGCCCGTCGGAGATGGCGCCTCTCATCTCTGCCAGGATCGGTGTCGCAATGGCTCCAATCTGGCCTATGGTGATGGTCTTGCCGTCGAGCGATTTGACGACAGTCGCCGCGTGCTGATCTGCAACGACCACCTTTGCGATGATGCCGAGGATCTGCTGGCGCTCCGGCGTATTGTTCGGCATGAGGTTAAGCACGATCGGGACCGCGCCATTAGCCGCGATCGAAATGGCCTCAATGCCGTTGGCCACCTCAGTGAGGCATTGCTGCGGGGTCTGATTCTGAGGGCAGGCCGTCAACAGAAGCAGACAGAGAACAGAAATCGGTAGAACTGCTCGTCTCATGGTTTTCTCCTATTCATTTTGCAAAAAGTAAAGAGGTACTGGATCCCTTTACTTTTCAGGATTTCAGCGCGGCCGTCAGTTGCGTGATCGCGTCTCAGTACACCAAAACCGTGATGATCTGCGTCGAGAGTCCGACGAGCCCGGCCAGGCGCAGGGCCGTCTTCTGAGATTCAGACAGGTTCGACGACATGGTTGCGATCATCTCCCATCCCGCGACCTCATCAACGAAATCAGCATACTGCTTGCGCACGACTGAGCCGCCGAGTTGCATCTCAATCGCGGTGTCTCCGCCAAATGGTCCGATGACATGGATGGCCGTCACGTATGCCTGATAGCCGGCGCCGTTCATCCGGATTGTGTTCATTGCGATGTTCTGACGGTTGGCCAGGGCCACAAGATCGGCCGCTACTGGTACTGCTACGGGCGTATCCATACGATTTACCTCCGGTTCAGACTGTTTTACTGCGGTTTGGTAGGGTCCGGCGGTTTGCCGTTCCCGCTTCCGGCATCGATTCTGTCTGTGATGGATTTCGATATCTTCTGCGTAAGCAGCGTGGCCAGGACGCCAGCGATGCCGGCCACCCAGTTTGCCGTTAATTCCCCAGGCTTCAGGTAGTACATAGTGCAGAAGATTAAAATGACCACGAACACGATAATCTTGTCGAATTCGTCTTTGAGTAGGCTCAGCACGGCGTCACCTCCCCACGTGCAGCGCCGAAATATAGCTCCACGCGCCGAACACATTCAGAAGCCAGAGAATGACCGCGACGACCACCACGGCATTGAGAATCCGTTTGATGGATCCTTGCATCGGGATGTAATTGTTGACCAGCCAGAGCAGGACGCCGACCACGATCAGGATCAGCACGAGCTGAATTAACGGCATAAAGCCTCGCTTTCTAGCCGGTGATTCCGGCGTCTAAAGTTCGATACTGTTCCGCGAAGGCAAGCACGGCGGCGGAGTAATCCCCGCCCGTCGTGTACCTGTCGATATCCTCGCCATGCCGCAACGCGTGCACAGCTAGGTCAGCTCCGCAGTTGTAGGCCGCGATCGCCATGCGTTCGATTTGGTCGAGAGTCGCGGGCACAGCGAACTTTCTGCACTCGCTCTGAACCTGCGCCCTCTGTCCCCTAAGATCCGCCGCCGCGGCTGCGATATTCTCCGCTGGATCTTTCCAGCGATCTCCAGCGCAGAGCGTGGGGAATGATCTATCGTCGATTTGCATGAGCCCGCGTCCGTGTCCGTTGTCGCCCGTCCCAGCCGTCCCCGGAGGCGTCAAGCTCAGTCCCCCGGCGCTCTCGCGCATCATTATTCCGGCGAGCACTTCGGGGCGGTGCGAGAATTGCGCGGCCACGCTGATCAGAATGGAGCCGTAGACGTTGCGGATCATAACGAGGGTTTCGGTCGTGGTCATTTCAGTACCACCTTTAGCCACTCGGCAAGTTTCGGCGCAAACGTCGTGACGATCGACCCAGCGAGGATATAGACGATCGGCATGAGCACCTGGCGCCACCGTTCGTTGGCCTTCGCCCGCGCATTGGCTACGGCGATTTGCTTATCATCGCGGGATACGGCCGCCCTCTCATCGATCCTGAGCTGGTGGCTGATGTCGTTGACTCGTTCCAGCGCCGGGCATTCCTTGGCGTGGGTGACAAGTTCCATGTTGAGTGCGAAGATGTCCTTAGCGTGTTCAAGCAGGGAGCCATTTATCTTGTCCAGCCTCCCGTTGATTCCTTCGACATTTCCGTTCAGCGTTCCTATGGCCCCCATAACCTCTGCGTGTCTGTCGATCTCGTCCATGTGCCATCTCCGCGAAATGCCTGCAATTTGTGGTTTAGCTTGCGTTAGCCGCCTTGGTCACTGTGTATCTTGGAAAGCAGGGCATCGAATTGGTCACGATCCTGAAGATCGGCGTCGTTACAATCGCCACCCCCTTCAGACACGCCCACTCGAATTCCATTTCAAGAAGTGAGATCAGATCCTCGAGACCCGCTACTTTCGAATCATGCCCGCACCGCAGCCAAGAGCGAGCCACTTCTAGCGAGTCCTGGCATTCGAAGCTGCATGCCAGGTGCGGGACCAGGCGCACTCCCATGTAGCGCAGCGCGTCGAAGACCAGATGGTTGGCGCGCGAATTGAGACGGATCTCGTATTCTGATTTCGAATCGACGGAATCAGCGCAGTTCTCGGCGGCCTGCCAGATTGGATCCACGTAGCCGGCCGACCAGACGGTGGAAAAGAAGTCCTGGCAGCAAACGGGATATCCGAGGAGGTTTCCGATCGCACGATGGTCGCCCCGATCGGTAGCATCCGCGAAAGCTTCCGCATCCGCAATCGTGCGTGCCAGGGGCCCGTAATAACTCCAGGGCTTCCCCTCAATCACGGGGGGATGGCGATGCGCGAACCCGGAATAATGGCCGACTTTGCGCAATGGGAGAAAGACAAGTCCCATCTTGGAATAGCGCCGGCTCTCTTGTTCAACGCAGCGAAAATCGATGTGCGTAGTCGTGCAAGCCCGCACTCCCTGTAGGACGGTGTTTTGCTCGAGCGAACTGTAAGCGCGCGACGCCAGATTCAATTTCGGCTCCCACTCTCCCCTTGCCTCCGGACTCGCCCAGATAATCCGCGCCGATGGCGGCATATCTATATCGAGGAGCTTCATCGGGCACCTCCCGCATCAGTGTGATCTCCATGCTGGTCCCCATGAGGGCAGTCGCCGTGCCCCTGACCCCACTGGGGGGGCGAGCTCTTCTTGGCCGACAGGTATGCGGGCGTCTCGCCGGCATCGAGCATCTGCTCCTCGTATCGCCGGTAGAGGGCTTTGATCGTCGCGCAATGCGTCGTGCGATTGCGCCAGTCCCCATCGATCGCCTCGCCCGGGCAGCCACCGTAGCAGACCGTCCAGAAGCGGCAACCCGAGCAGCCGCCGAACTCCTGATCTGCCTGCCGCAGCGATTCGCTCCGCTCATTGCCGACGGTCGCGGCCTTCAGCCAGTTCACGCCATCCATCTGGCGCCCGCAGTTTGACAGGGAGCCGTCGGCCTCGATGCCCTGCACGGCGCTCGTGGTCAGCGGATCACAGTCGCGCCAGACACAGAGCGCGTTGTCGGACTTGCCGCGTATGAGGTTTTTCATGTCCGTGAAAGGCTGCCAGCAGCGCCGATCCGGATCAGCGTCCTGAAGCCCGGCGAGAGCTAGGAATGCATCGGTCTCGTCGTCCTCGCTTAGTACGTAGGACCCGCATCCAGCGTTGGCCTGCATGAAGTGGAAATTGATATGGCGCACGCCCCGATCCGCGAGGCCGTTGACGAAGCTCAGGAACCTGCTCCATACCGGGCGCCCGCAGTTCACGGCGTGCATCGTGACGATGATGCTCGGAATGACGCCCGCATCAACCAGCCTGCCGATATTGGCGATGGTCTTGGCAGTCATCTCGCGGGTCTTTCCGAGATTGCCTCCGTGTGCACACCGAAGATCGTTCAGCTCCTCGGGTCCATCAATGGAGATTCCGATGCCGGCACAGTACTTCTTGAAGAGGGCTATGTGCTCGTCGTCAATAAGCGTCCCGTTGGTCTGCATGCCGGTCGAGCCGATCTTTGAGGCTTCCTCGAAGAACCGCTTCAGATTTTCCTTGTCGAGCAGCAGCGCCTCGCCTCCGAAGAGGCTGACTCCGGGCTGCTTCGCACCCTTGTTGACCCGCCTCGCGGCTTCCATGGCCGCGGCCCAGTCGATGTCTTTCGCGTGCGGAAGCATCTTACGGGTCTCACCCTGATAGCAGTAGGCGCAGTTCAAATTGCAGGCCATTCCCAAAGGAATGAATTCAACTGTCATGAAGGCTGACCTCCCTCGTCCACGTGCAGATGGTCATAGTGGTGGCCGTCCTGGTGCGAATCATAGTGAATGTCATTGTGCTGGTCCCCGTGCGTGTCGTCCCCGTGAGCCACGTCGGAATGTGTATCGCTGTGGGAATCCGTGTGGTTCGCGTCCCCGTGTGAAATGTCACCGTAATAGTCGACGTGGGAGTAATCCGCGTGGGGATCGTCCGCATGGTCGTTATGGAAAAGCTCGCCGTCGTTGTGAATATCCGAATGGTCCGCGTGTTCCGTGTCCGCGTGGTTGTCGTCGTAGGTGTCCTGGTGCGCGAGGTCGCTGTGCGGCAGGTCATAGTAAAGGTCGGCGTGGTGATCTATGTAGTACTCGAAGTCGATGTGACCCGTAATGTCCCTGTGGTCCCCCTGGTCCGCGTGATCCCAGTGGGAAGCGTCGCCGTGGGAATCCCCATGCTCGGTGTCATCATGCGCGAGGTCGCCGTGATCGAGGTTCTGGACATTGTCTAGGTGGTCCCCGTGTACCGCGTCAACGTGGTTGTCCGAGTAGGTGTCGGTGTGGGTATCGGTGTGCGCTGCGTCCCCATGCACCACGTCGAGATGAACATCGAGGTGGTTATAATCCGTGTGCGCGACATCGTCGTGCGTTATGTCTACGTAGCTATCGTCGATGTGCATGTCGGAGTGATCCGAGTGTGCCACGTCGCCGTGGGTGTCATCGTAATAATCCGAGTGCGAATCACCGTGGGAATTGTCGTCGTGCGCGATATCGCCGTGGTAATCGCTGTGCGTCACATCGGAGTGCGCGACGTCGTCGTACCTGTCGGTGTGAGGCCTGCCATCCGAGTACGTGTCTACGTGGCTGTCGTCGTGCGCGACGTCGTTGTAATCGTCCGAGTGGGCAACGTCTCCATGCGTGTCCGAGTGGCCATCGTCGTGGGGATAGTCCGCGTGTGGCGAGTCGGAATGTGCCTCGTCGGTATGCAGCGGGAGCATCTCAGAGTCGGTGTGGTCCTGATATTCCTGATCCCCGTAAGCGTCGTCCCCATGCTCGGAATCCCCATAGGTGTCCAGGTGCTCGTCGTCATGTTCCACATCCGAATAGGTATCCTGGTGCGCATCATCCGCATGACTGTCGTCGTGCGCGTCGGGGTGCTCATAATCAGAATATGCATCCGTGTGCGAATCCGAGTGTTCGACGTCGTCGTGACTGTCGGTGTGGGAGTCCCCATGCGCCCCGTCCGCGTGGGAATCCCCGTGAACATCGAGATGGGAAGCGTCCGTATGGCTGTCCTGGTGCGTTACGTCCAGATATGCGACATCGACATGGGCATCTCCATGCGCGTCCTCGTGCGGGTCGTCGGCGTAAAAGTCGGTGTGGGTGTCCCCGTGCGCGGCATCCTCGTGGGGCGGCGAGTCCGTGTGGAGATCGTCATGGGGATCATCGTTGTAGTAATCCGCGTGCGAATCCGTGTGGTTCGCGTCCCCGTGTGAATCCGAGTGGCTGTCGTAGTAAATGTGATCGAAGTGCGTGCCGTCGGTGTAGGAGTCCCCGTGGAGATCGGTGTGGTAGTCGGAGTGCGGAGCATCGACGTGCGCGTGATCGCCGTGAGGAGGATGACGCCCGGGCTTGGAACTAAGGGACTGTTGCTGACCTCCGGAGCGCAGCTGGTTGAATATGATCCAAAGGAGAGCGTCAGAACTCCTGGACATATCAGTACCCCGCGACAAAAGCGACCACGTTCGCTTGAGCAACAAGATCGTCCCAAATGCATGCGAGGTAATTCACGGCGTTCGCGCTGGTCGCGAGGACATAGTCGGATAGCTGCACCGTGGCCCCGAACGCATAGGCCGTCCCGAGCGCAAGACTGTGCCCTCCCGTTCCATCCTGCTTGATGATGAAGAGGATTGGCTGCCCATGGACGGCTCCGATCGGATTGCCCAAAGTGTGGTTGCCCGTCAATGTGAGGCTGAAATAGCCGCCTGCGGAGCAATCAACTGAAATCGTCGTGGCATCGACAAGGGGAGCCGGGCTGAGATCCAAGACCGAGACCGTAAAAGCCGCGCTCGTCAAGCGTGTTCCGACACCAAAGGGGTTTGCTGTTCCGACCGTGAGGAACCACGTCCCTATTGGACAAGCTATCGGTGGGGTGCGCCAAACAAGTTGGTTGCTCGAACCAAGTTGGTTTTGAGGGAAAGCCCATAACTGCGCGTTTGTGGTAACGCTGCGATCCCACCAAGGAATGATCACATAGCCCGTGTATGTGCCGCTTTTAGAAAACGGCAGCGTAACATTGATAAAACCGGCGCCTTGATCTCCCGAGTCGCTACCAACAACCATGCCTTCAAGGTCGGAGTCCGGCGTTGCGTCATTGGTAAATAGAATCAGGACCTTTCCCAAGACCAGTGCGCTTGCGCCTCGTCCCGCTATCGTGATGGTTTTACTTCCAGGAGTGACCACGCAGGAATACGGGCCTTCAATAATCTCCTCAGCATGCGCATCTCGTTCCGCTTTGTATGGGCCTTGTGCGGGCAACGAAGCGCTCAACCATGCATCTACCTCAAAGACAGACAGAAAATTTGAAGTTGGCCGATTGAACTGCACGACAATATAGCCGGGCGGTATAGTGGCGTCATCAGCATTAGTCAGAACGGTGAGTCCACTCTCGCCACTAGGATTCCCCGTGTCCTTGGTCAGCGTGACTGTTGCACTTGGCGCGGCGTCATAGGGGAAGAAGTCCGATTCGCCCTTATTGGCTGAGCAAAGCACCGCGGTAATCGTTGTGTCTGCCGCCTGTGCCGTATCGGGCTCAAATATCAGGCTCGTCTGCGTTGGGTCATTAGTAGCAGCCTCCATGATCGTGTTTGGCATGCTGGAGAAGTAGGCGAAGGCGTGGACGTGATCGAACCAGGGATCCGGAGATAGGTCGGTCTGGTCAAGGGCCGCAATGGAGGTGATTGTTACGGTAAACGGGGTTGTGCCGCTGTGGCTGACCCTGGAATGCTTGTAACAGGCGCCGGGGTGGGTCCCGATGCGCACGGTGTAGGCGTCGGCTTCTGCGGGTAACTGAAGGCTGAAGGTGAATTCATTCGTATTTGTGCCCGTCGGGATATCTATCTGTAGCCAGTCGCAAGGCAGGCCATCCACGCCAGAGATGCGCGGGCAAACCTCAACATAGAGCGTTCGATTTCCGGGAATCGTCCCGCCCGTCGTCGCGACCGATGGATCACTGATCTGCGTCTGACTTGAAAAGCCCTGTGCAAATGTGGTTGGCGGAACGAAGAAATTCAGTTCTATCTTGCGCGCATAGCTGTCGGGATTCACTTCGTCCTGAATAAACAGCTCTTCAGCGGTCAGGTTCGCAATGGAGCGCGGGGAGTACGTAACATCGGACCGCGCGCGAGCAACGGGAGCAATGCCGGGCAGATCGCTGTAGGCCGCATCGGCATGTATCTGCAGAGTCCAGACAAGAGAGCCATCTGCATTGGGCGTTATTTCCCGGAGCCGCACCAACTGTCCGCTCAAGCCAAGCCTCGGTTCTGTTATAGTCCCGAGCGTGCCGATACCGATTGTCATCAGGCCCTGGCTTACGGTTACCTCGTAATACTCGTTAGCGTCAACCTCCTCATATGCGTGCCATTGCAGCAGGCGCGATGCCTGCTCCTGGGTCGGGCAGCCCATGCATGGAAATCCGGAAGTGCCGTCGATCTCCTGCTTGATTCGGTTGATGCTGCCGATGTGGCGATAGGGATAAGATGACGAGGCACAGTCTTCAGTCCAGTCTTGGAATTTGATCACCCAGGAATTCGAGATTTGGTCAATCGTCTTGTGATACTTCCGCACCAGTGTCTGGCCCGACGAATCACGCATGATGTTCGTGGAGTCGAGAGCAAATACAGTGCCGCCTTCATCGGCTTCAGTGCCCTCGATTTTTAGCAGCGTTTTACCGTCGCTCCCCACGGATGTGTACATCCGGCAGCAATTTCTCAGGCCGCCGAAAACATCACTGGCGCGATAGGCTGGATCGAGGTACAGACCGGCGAAGAAACGAGGCAGGCCGTTAGCAACCGCCACGTCGCAATATGCCGCGGCGTTGTAGGCCGCTTGTTTGTCGATGTCGTCCCAGGTCCAGCCTGCGAGCTTCATGAGATCAACGAAGATCCAGACGGGGTTTTGCGAATATTTCCAGGTGCTCGACAGGTCGCTGTTCAGCGTCTCGACTTTCTGCCCCTGGAAAACAACCTCGCAACCCGGGCCGGTAGCATCACTCGGCTGGGCGAGATTGCTTGGGATGCCCACATCGATGAAGCAGAGGCCGCTGTACATATCGCGGCCCACCAGATCGGGAATCGGATAATCGGAAGCGGTGTTGATGTTTCGATATTTGCCGCTGGCCGGCATGCGCTGGTTGCCGAGGTATCCCGAGTGGAGCGCAAACGAGCCCTGGGCGCCGGGATCAGTATTGAGTGCGCCGCCCGGCACATTATAGAGTTGCCCCTGAGCCGCGCCCACGCCCGTGAGATAGACCATGGCTCGAAAAGTTGGCAGGCTTTCGAGCTGACAGCCGTAATCGCCTTCATTCGCGGCGAAATTGACGCCGTCGCAAAGAAGGAAATGAGACAAGCGACATCCAAACCAGTTCGCGCCATTGGGGCTCGCTGTCGTGTCGAGCAGGATTCCTTTTGCGCGCACAACCCCATAGGCGCGTGGGACGGCCTGGCCGAACATTGCCGCTCCGGCGGTCCACATGAGCTGTACGACTGGAGCCCCTTTCTTCGGCCGGAACTGAAACTCGGCGGCGGGAACATTGCTCTGGCCTCCCCAGCGCAGCGACAGCCCAATCTGTGAGCTCATGGTGCGCGTACCATCGTACACAACCTCGTGCGGGTCTCCTTGTGCCACTCCTACGTAGTAGCCGTGGACGCCCCCGACATTGTAGGCATAATTGCCCTTGCCGTTGTCGGGGTCATAGCCGCACGGATAGAAGATGGAAGTTGGATCGGAGCCTGCGGCCGCGCGCTCGGCGGCAGTGCTTGGGAAAGGATAGCGGTCCACATTGCTGATGGTGGAGATCGGCAAGGATCGTCTGGCCAGGTTCCATTTGTTGTTCGCGGTCACTTCGACGGTCGGCCAGGTGTTCGTCGGGAGATCAAAGACGAAAACCGGGTAAACGATAGCGTCGGAGGTGGTCGTACCATTAGCTGGATTGACGAAAATGAATCGCGGCTGAATCGTCCCGCCCTGAATATTTGATGGGCCAATGATAGAGTTCAGCGAGAGATCGGCATTGCTCAAAGAAAGTGCAATCTGCGTGAGTTGGTCGACGCCCCAAACATTGCCGCCGCTTGGCGTAATCGGGGAGTGGCTTGCGATCACCGGCAGATAGGAATTGCCGCCCCACGTAATTGCCTGCGTGCTCCAATAGCGAGGCGTGCCGTCCTTCAGAACGACATCGAACAGAACTAGGCCGGTCCAGCGCTGGAGATCCGCTAGATGCGTGGCAACAGTATCGGTCATGCGGCTTTCAACTCTTCAACGGTTGCATGGATCGAACTTATTCTGCCGGCGGCGCCGCTCGTGATGAGCGTGTGCACCAGCTCGGTCTCGGCAAAATGCGAGTCGTAAACGGTTCCCGAATCCGATTCAGTGAAAGAGAAGTTCGCCCAGGGGCCGCCGTTACCTTCCCAGCAGTTCAAAAGGGCCAGGGCCTGCGCATCGTTCAAGACATCCCCGCCCACCGGCCAGCGGCGGATCCCGGCCGCGTTCGCGTAGTCTTCATATCTGGTTTCGAGATCCGCCGGCGTGGCCGAAATAACCGTTAGGAACCGCCGATCGTGTGAGAGCGTCTGCACCGGAATTGTTGCCGGGAAGTCAGAAACGGAGGCCTTCTTCGCCTTGAATCCCGAAATTTCTATCAGGCGAATCGATCCGGACCAGAGCCTCTTTGAGTGCGCCAGCCACTGGAGGATTAATTCGTCCATGTCAAATCGGCAGGTGTAGCCGACGCTGTCCCAAGGGTCCGTATAGGCGATGTCATTCGTGTAGCGGCCGCGGCAGCTCACGAAGAAGTTCTCGAGCGTCGCCCGGTTTGCATCGATCAGGATCGCCCAAGGGATGTCAAAAACGTGCTGCACGTGCCGATTCACCCATGTGCACTCAAGGGTCAGATTCTCGCGCAATTTTTGCGCGACGTTGACGCGCAAGGTGCGCTTGATCCCGTAAGGCGTTTGCAAAGTCGGGAAGGCTGTTGGCATAAGAAATCGCGTTAAACGGCCCAGGAGCGCCGATCTCACAAGGGCCGGATGACTATGGCATCGAATGGCTGTAGTCCAGGACGTTGCTAAGCGGCGCGGCCTTGCCATTCTGAAGAGCGGCCCCGAGCGCCTGAGCGATTCCTGGAATGGCGCTTTTCGCCGATGCCGCGTCAAGCGAGGACCAGTTGATGACGACGTTGTAATTAGTCCTCGGCGTCTCCTGGAACATGTTCCCGGCGAGATTGGTTTGCAGGATGGATTGCGTCGTGCGCGAAACCGGAGCGGAAACCATGCCCGCCGCCTGCATGTCGAGTATCGCGCTCGCCCTGTCCGCCGCCCGCCTCGCGCTTGCGGTCATCAGCTTCTGCAGCTTGTTGATGCCGATCGCGATCCCCGCCCCCATGATTGTCGCTCCGGCAAAGGCTGCCGTTGCAGCTCCCCCGCCGAAGATTCCCGCCGAGCCGAATATGCCGCCTCCAGTCGCCGCGGACGTTGCAGCTCCCGCCCCTCCGCCTAGCCCTGGTCCAAGAGTATCGAGCGAGGCCCCTCCGAGGGGATCTATCCCGGCGATTGGAGAACCGCCCCCACCCCCGCCGCCGAAGATTCCCGAGAACAGCTTGCCGAGTATGCCGCTGCCCGCGGCCGCTCCTGCCCCGCCACCGCCTCCGGAGAATGAGCCCTCCAATAGCATCCGGATCATGCTCTGCACGAACTGTTTCATGATGTTCGTAACGCTCTGCGCGAAGTTGTTCCAGTCCATGATCGCACCTGCCAGACGGTCGGCCATGTCGGTGAAGGCGGTGGAGACGGCGTTCGACATGTCTTTAGTGCCCTGCCCGATGTGCCGCACCGAATTCCAGTACTCTTCATCCGCCTTTATCGCCGCAGATCCAAGATTCAGAATGCCGCTCGTCGCTTCGTCCATTTGCTTTTGATCCGGTATCTGCGGAATCGGCATAAACTTGTTCATGTATTCGTCCGGGGTCCTGGTTTCGAGCTGCGGAGGCTTCATCAGCGTCATGGTGTCAATGAGATTCCTGACCGCGGTTTCGCCGCTAACTGCTAATTGTTGGTTCGCCTTCTTGAACATCTCAGCTAAGAGATTTTGGCTTTCCTCGGCAGCCCTGTATTCGGTTTCGGCTATTTTTCGGAAGATCGCCTCGCTTTTTTTAGCGGCATCAATCTGTTCCCTTTGGGTTTCCTCAGTAACTTTAGACTGGGCCTGCGCAGTTGCGACTATCTCTGTGCGGACCCTGTCTTGCGCAGCCTGATATGCCTTAAAAGCTGCGTCCAAATCTTTTTCAGAAACTCCGAACATTGCATTGAGACCCATCTGAATGCCGGGGCCGATCATCATTCCGCCGGGCATTGCATGCTGCCGTTGCCATTGGACTTTATCCTCCTGTTCCTGCCGAGTCCTTAAAAGGCTCTCATATGCGCCCCTGAGCACATTTGCCTGCCGCTCCGCATCGGCCAGTGAAGCAGCCGCGTTTTCGCTTTCCTTGGTGACTTTGGGAATGCCTGTCAGACCTATCAGGCTCAATTCCCCGCGCAATTTGCGTGCATGCTCACCTAATTTATCCATTGCATCAGCGTCTTTTTGCATTTCCGCCCGACTCTCACCGAGACCCATGGTCACGTCCTCGATTGAGTTAAGCAGTTTGGGGAAATTTTCAATCAGCTTGACCAACGCCACTCCCATGGCGACGAAAACGGAAGCTTCAAATGCGGATGCCAACGCAGGTCCGATGAGGTCGGTCCTGGCGAGAAATTTATCGACGGAGAGCGGCAGGCGTAAACCCATTTCTTCACCGAGCAGCGCAGCGGCACTTCGGCCATCGTACATGGAGCTTCTCATCGACTCCATCGCGCCCTGGCCCATTTTCCCAGTCGTGACGGACTTATCGCCCACATTTCCGAGTTCCGCTCCCATCTGCTTGGCAGCTGATATCCCGCCCGAAGCGTCTGCCGTGATATTGAAGCGAAGCTCAGTCTGCACTCTTGCCTCCGCCGACCATGCCGCTCACCGCTCCCAGCGACATCGCCTGCAGTTCCTCTAATCTTTGCCGTCTGCGCATCGTGGTCGCGATCATGAATTCCTCGGGGCTCAATAGATCAGGCCCTGGTAAAAGTCCGAGTTCGACAAGGCTGCCGATGTAATGCGCACATTCGAAGAGGGGCGCGTCGTCGTCGATCGCGGCGAAGAGATCCGCGAACTTGTCGTAGGGATTATTCGGGCAGGGCTTGCCGGAGTACTCCTCGCCGGCGCTATCGGGAAGCTCGTCGCAGGCCCTGGCGCAAGATTCGAGAAAAGAGCAGTGCCGCGTCTCGCTATTGGCCGCCCGAATCTTGTCCTGTGCATCCTTGTCTCCAATGACCGCATAAAGGGCTTCAAAGTCGGGCTCCCTCGGACATCGTCTCTTATCCGCCGCCGCCTCTTCCTTGCGGAGAGCTGCCCCGAGCTCGTCCGCTATGATGCGTTTTTTAGTTCGATCTCCTGATTCGCCCTGGCCATCACGTAGACCTTCGCGAGAAACGGGACGCGCTTTATCCACTCCGCCTTGTTCGCTTCGACGCATGGCTGGCCATCCACGAGAGCGCCATCGAGCGACTTCAGGCGCTGATTGCAGAGGATCTCGATCACATCCCAGTTCGCTTCGATGTAGGTCTCTCCGAAGCGGCTGTTTTCGATGTAGCTGACCGACTTATCGTACTGGTGGCGATCGGACTCGCTCAGCCTGTCGAGCGTCGCGGTAAGGCCGATCACGAATTCCGCGCCGGAGAGCACCAGCCTGACTTCCATCGGGATCCGCGTCTGGCGCTGGCCAAGCATCAGGACTGCCCGACCGGGTTTTGCCGTTTCGCGCGGGCCGAAGCGGTCGACGCCGTTACGGAAGATGCGCTCGACGAATATCGGATTCTCCTGTAGCCAGGCGCGCTGCTCTTCCGGGCTCGGCGCGGATCCGTCCTCGAGCTCGGCGCCCTGCATGCCGATGAAATGATTCATGACGAACTCGCGCATGTGCGAATAGTCCGGAGTCTCCACGGTGGTTTCGACGGCCGTGCGGCGCTTCCTGCGCGCGATGACTTCGTCGTACCAGGGTTTTATGGCGCGCGGTTCGTACGGGCGCAGATGGCAGTACAGCGTGAATTGTTCGTCGGGCGTGTTGATGGGATAAACGAATTCTTCCGCGAGAAGTTCGAGGAAAGGGTTACTGTCGATGATCGTCACGGCCTGCCGCAATTGCCGAGTTTCGCTTTGAGCGTCGGACATTTGATTCTCCTGTGGAAATGAAAAGGGCCGCCCCGAAGGACAGCCCCTTGCGATATTGGCGCCGAGCCAGGGTTTCGATCCCTGAAACGCACCCCCTGCGCAACCCGGCTAAATGGCTATGTCGTCTTTTGGCTTTCAACTCCCGCCGGCGTCCACGTGACGCTTACCTCTGCATTCGCATTGCGATCGCCGCCTTCGAATCCGGACGTGGAGCTGATGAAATAGAGCCCGGAGTGCGTCACGTTCAGAACTGATACCGGCCCAGAGTCGTTTCGCCACTGCACGACGTGGACGGCGCCGCCGACCAACGGGTTAAGCGTCGCGAAGACGCTCCCCGATGCGAAATCATTGAGGAACTTCGCGGTCAGCGTCTTGGAGGGTATGCCCGGATTCTGGTACTGCTGCGCATCCCCGAATCCATCCGCCGGAAATCCCGGAGTTGTCGTGTCGCCATGCAGCGCGATGCAGTGATCCGAAAGGTCCGTGTTGCCGACTTTTATATATCCATTCTTAAACACTCCGTATTTCATGATGTGATCTCCTTGGTCTCTGCCGAAGGAGACAGCGCAGATCGCTGCGAGCTTACGGATTCCGGTTGATTTCCGTTGCGCTGATGCTCGACGAGGAATTGACGCCAGGCTTTCACCAAGCCCTTCGAAAGTCGGATCAGCTGTTGATTCAATGTTTTTGTTGGACCGCGCGGGACGATTTCCGCCCAGTGCTCCCAGTGCTCAATGCCTTCAATGGCGCCCAGAATGAGACTTTGATTCAGGCTAAGGGTTTCCGGCCGCATCAATCGCATCTCCAAGTTCGCCGCAGTCCAGGCACTTCTTGAAGCCGAATCCCATACCGCCCTCTTTCCATTTTGGTGATCCGCAGTGAGCGCAGCGGTACTCGGGCTCCGGTTCGGGTTCTGGCGGCCTCATCGCCGCGGCGAGTTCCCGGATGGCGGCCGCGATTTCAAGCATGGCGGCGGATTCCTCGCTCACGTCCGCACCCTCTGATCTTCAAGATTGAAAGCGAACACGACACGGGCGTTTGCATCGCGCTCCAAAAGAAACGGCGGCTGCATAGGCTCGAAGGACGTGTAGGCATTGCTATTGATCGTCACCGTCACCAGCTGGTCGAATGCAGTGAAAATAGCGTAAGCGATCGCCTGAGCCTGGCTCGCATCGCAGTTTCTAACGACAATTTGGAGAGCCGAATTTTCAAGCGGGTGCGCGTCGGATCCCATGCCCTTCCCGGATCCGGATCCGCCATATTCGAAAACCGCGATGACATTATCCGGACTGCTCGGAAGATCGTTGACGAACACATTTGTGGCGAGAACACCTTGCGCGAGAGTGCCAGCGATGTAAAAGGCCACGTCATAGGCAAAACTTGTCATTTCGGTATCGCCCTCTGGAGCGCCTTTTCGACTTCGGCTCCGACCTCAACCGGAAGCTTCGGCAGATCCTCTCGAATCGGATTCTCCATATACTTCGGACCGGTGCCAGGCGTGCGCCAATGAACGCCATGCCCCGAGGCCTCCGCCTTTTTCCATGATCGCGGGCTACTCTCCGAAAGGTGCTCGTGTACCGCAACCGCGTAAGGAGCGGCCGGGCCTCCAGCGAATAAGCTCAAGGTGGCCTTATTGCCGGCGCGGTTGACCGTGGCCGTGATTGTCCCTCGCAGATTCCCGACATCCTTCGGCGTGCGCGGGATGATCTTCGTCGTGCGCGTCGTTTGGCCCCACGAGAACATGCCGCGCGCGATCGCGGCCAGGGCGCCCTTCTCGGAACTTGAAGCCAGCTCGGCCAATCCAGCCATCGCGCCATTCAGCTTCGGGCATTCGATTTTGACGAACGTGCTCATGCGTACAGCGTCGTCATGAAATCTCCATTTTCATCCGGAGTGCGAGTCACCGTAATGATGAGCGGGTGCGCCGGCAGAAGTCCGCTCGGGAGCGTGATCCGATCATCCACGCTGATGCCGCTGTCGGTGACAAGGTATATCGTCGTCTCGCTGATAACCTCCGAGCCCATGCGATCGATGATCTTGCGCCGCTTGTTGACGACGCGGCCCCAGTAAGTGACGAGCGTGCCATAGGACTTGTTGCCCCAGGCATCGCGCGAGGCAAACGGTTCCACCCCGACCTGGTGAGGCATGAAGTCCAGGAATTGATCGGCGAATACCATCAGGCATCCGCCTTCTTCCAGGCCCCGATCATGCGCTTGATCTGATCGGGCAGATCCCCCTTGGTTTCCTTATAGCTGATCCTGAGATCCCCGACGCTCTTGGATGTCACGTTCTGGCTCGAGTTCTTGAAGAGTTCGGCGACCCACATTTTGCAGGCATGCTTGATATTCGCCGGCACTGAAGCAGTATCGGCAACGCGTCCCGCCGTGTATGTCACGGTCCAGTATGTCTCGAATCCATTCGCGTCATGCGGGATATACCAGCCGCCCGTGGTGCGCAGCGCTCCGAGGTCGTAATCGATCCAGTAGTCAGTCGAAAGAATGGCGTTGGAATCCTGATCGACGATGCTGGCCACGGAGACGATGGGCAACTTGCGAAGCCAAATCGTATTCGCGTGAGCCGAGCTGATCTTGATTTCCCGGTATGAGTAGCGCTCGGCTACCTGGCGCTGAACGCCGTAGTTATCCCAGAATGTTTCGAAGTCCAGGCTCGCGGCGGTGATCAATGCGGCGAGGATTGAAACATCCGCATTGGACATACCGGGAAAAGTTTGCGCCTCGGCAAGCGTGATGAGATCGTACGTGGAGGTCATTTGCTCACCTTCTTATCCGGAGCTCTGATCAGCAGCAAGCTGCCCTTGCCGGTTGAAGCGGGCGTATAGGTTGCCGTCAGGCTGTCGGTCCCAGTGTTCCCCGCGGCATCGTGCGCCGTTACCACGATCGCGTTCGCTCCGCTACCTAGCGTAAGTGACGCGCTCCAACTTGTCGTTCCCGAAGCCGTTCCGCTCGTCACCGAGCACTTGTCGCAAGTCCAGGTAACACTCGTCACCCCCACGTCGTCGCTCGCCGTGCCCCCAAGATTCATTGCGGCCGTTCCCGTGGCGTAGGTAGGATTGGCGGTCGGCGCCGTGATCGTCGCCGTGGGAGGAGTCGTGTCGATGAATTCATACGCGCCAATGTCGAACAGCGTTTCTTGCGGCCTGGCGGTTCCAATAATATCCACGGAAGGAGCATCGGCGCTTGTCCCGGTATTGTACCCGCTGGACGTGACGGGAATGTCCCAATTCGTTGCTGAAAGGTAGTTCGGATTGCCTGTCTGCGCATAGGAAGCAAGCGTTATGCCCGCATCTGACTGGCTTGTGAGAACCAGCTCGGGTGAATAGATGCCCGCATGAACCGTGCGCGCCCCCGCCCCGCAGGCCCCGTCACTTGAATCCGTCAAAGTAAGTTCGGAATTGACGATCGCATAAACGCTAGTTCCACCGATCGGAGCGAAGGCCAGCGCCCCGCCGTCTTTATTCGCAAGAAGAGTCAATGTGGTGGCCGCATTGTCGGTAATCAGCGCATACTGGTAGCTGTGAGTCGCATCGTAAATGATGACTTGATAACCCTGATAGGCGTGGGCCGTCCAACTCTGGCCGGAGTCAGTGAGTTGCGTCGTGGTCTGCCCCGACGCACTTGTCGTTCCTTTATTGACGACGACATTTTGTGTTGCTCCTCCACCCCAAGATATCGTTTCTGCGAGAGTGGCAAGTGGAATGGTGCCACTTGCCGCAAGCGCCAGTGTGCGAGATGTGGCGCAAGGAAGCGTGTAGCTCGGAGTGAAAAGGTAAACTCCCCCCGCAGTCTTTGACCCGCTAGTATTGTACTCAACACCGCCCATTATAAAAGTGGCAGGAGAAACGTTTGTGGCCCCGTTCAGTTGCCCGTAATCTACGTTGTAATCAAGACGCGCGGGAGCCAGTTTCGTGATGTAGGTAGCCGCGTCTGATGGGCGGTAAATGCCCGAGTAGCTGTTTGAGACGATATTATTGATGAGCTTCAGCTTGGAAATAAAGGTGACTGCCGCCGGAGTCTGCCCTTCCATGCGGCTAAGCACTATCCCGACGGTCCCGCCGTCAAACGTGTTGTTTGCCACAACCACGCCGTCAGACCAGGTGTTCCAGCGAGTACCCAAATAAATCCCGCCCGCCTCATCCGTGGCAACCGTGGTGTCATGAACGGAGTTTGTCACCAGGTTATTAGTAATCGTCACGTCATTGAGGTAAGGAGTCCAATAGTTCCCCGTATCCACGCCGATACACTCCCAGGGACATTGAGTAAGATTGTTCCGGGTGAAGACCGTGTGGCTCTGCATGTCCGCGTTCGAGCCGGTCAGGGTATTGTCGGAATAGACATTCTGTTGCCCCACGGAGCCTCCCCACACCATTTGAGCGGCATTTACGCCGGTAGTTCCGTATTGAACCAGCGTGTTGTGAGACGCCGTGGATGCCGCAGCAGCTTGAGCCGATGTCTTTGGGAGCAACTCACCCATGATATTACCGGTGTTGTAATTGAACTGCATGCCAGGAGAGGCCGCACGTCTCCAGTCATTACCAAACGTCAGTGTCCAACTGTCGAATGTGTTGTGAGAGAAATTGACATATCCGGTATACCCCGGATTCAGGATTCCCTCGGAGCCGCCGAAGGCCGTCCCGGCAAAACGGGCAGCCGTAAACGTGTTGCCCGTCACCTGCATCAAGTGAGAAGCGTCCATCCCCGTTGAGTTATAAAGCGTCAAGATGTGGCTGCAGTAGTTACAGACATTTCCAGTGAAAGAGAATCCTGAGTCTGCCGACACGGCAACCGGCTGCTTGTATCGAACTACGAAAGCCCCGCCCGTAAATTCGGTGTCCACGGTATTGTTGCTGCCCCAGTGGTCGATGGTGCAGTTATCCACCGTGAGGCTGTCGCCGCTGGCATTGTTCGTAGTGTCAATGATGCCCGTGGAATACCATGTCCCGAAATAAAACTGGTAAGTCACATGCAAAAGATAAGAGGCGGCTTTGTAAAAGACCAACCCTTTGGCGTAGTCAACCCAATAGTCCCCGTTGTTTGCGATGCCCGCGTAAGTCGAGACTTCATTTGTCCACGTGGGAGTCGCGCCAGAAATCACGAGGCTGGTATTCCCATATGATCCAAGACCGTTGTTTGTGCTGTTGCTGATCGGACCGGAATCGGGGACAAGCACATTATAGAGCTTCTGAATCAGGATGCTTTTCGAATGGTCCCACCACTGAGCCTGTGTGTTAGCGTGAACCTTCGCCGTTGAGAGAGTATTCCAAAAGATGTTGGCGGCGGGAATCGTGAGATACGCATTCGGATTAGTGGAACTTGTTCCGGCGCACGCAAAGTGACCGTTTTTTACAATCGCAGTCTGGTAATCGCTCGTCGCATTGATGGAGAGAGTGCCGCCGGCATTCACCTTCAACGTGGCATACCTGTCAACCAGGATAGCCGGATAGGTGGTAATGTTGACACCCTTGGCGGTGAGCGAACCTCCACTCGCAACCGTCAGAGTCCCTCCGGCTGTGCCGCTTAAGAGGATTTCAATCCCCGGAGCGGTGCCAGTGGATGCGCCCGTCGCGACGGTAGTGCTCACCGTCATGCTGGAATTGTATGCTATCTGCGATGTGTCGCCATCGCCCGGAACACCGCCGCCGCAAGAGCCCCAATTCGCGGTTGAAGTCCAGTCAGCTGTACCGGAAGAAAGACAGGCATTACCCCCGAAAAGCGGCCCGCCAAGCGAAGCCAAAGGATTCATGATAGTGTACATTCGATCACTGACGTGGCCGAAGTGCTTCCAATCGAAGTTAGTAGGCTCGCCGGCCGGAGGCAAGAGAGCAAGGCTAAACCACGAGAGGCAGAGTAATGCTAAAAGGAAGAAGGAGCGTTTCAAAACGGCCTCCAAAGCAAATTAGCCAGGGGTTCATTCTCGATTTCGGTCGGAGTAGGTATCCGCAGATTCCTCGGATTAGCTGGAGGGACATTGATGAACTTGCTTACTTCATTGCTATATCCGGATTCCGCGCCGCCCGTGTTGAAGGCAGTGACGACATAGTAATAAGTGCCGTTCAGGGGCTCAGTAACTACAAAGGTCGGCGCGGTCATGACGCCCACAGATCCGACCTTGGTATAGGGACCACCGGCCTTTGATCCGTGGTAGATATTGTAGCCAGTCAGATCCGTCTCGGTGTTCGGGTCCCAGGCGAGCGTGACGGTGTTCCCCGCCGCTGTTACCCGCACGTCGGCTGCCCACAAGGGAGTAACAAGCAAGAGCAAAGACAGAATCAGAAGAGTGTATTTCATGATTGCCTCAATACTTAGAGTAGTAACCAACAGCAGATACCAGTACGCTCGCTCCGGTCGTCACATCCACGGCGTAGAGTCCGTTTCCAAGCGTAGGAACCTTGAGCGGAACAGGATACGGGAAATACCCGTGAAAGCCGCTCTGACACGTATATCCTCCAGGCCAGATCACGGCCCCCTGGTACCCATCCTGTAATTCAACTTGAGGATTCACCGTGCTGCTGTCCGTGACCAGAACCGATGTGATGTTGAGGTAATACCCAGCTTTCCCGGCGATCACCTGAGTGGAAGTCGTCGCGGTCATGGCGGCCGCGGTGCCGCCAGAGACTAGGATTCCGGGTGAGGTATTGTCATAGACGACTTGGGGTGTTGGCAGGAACGCGAACCCAACGAATAAGACCGTCGCAACAATACAAAACATTAGCCATTTCATACTGTCCTCCTCATGCGAGTTTTATTTCCGCGTTCCTCGGCTTTGGCTGGTTCAGATTCGGTTCTGCCCCGATGCCGTGCGCCCGTTCACGATGCCGTTTCATCACGAGCGGATTGTCGTACCAGGTCGTGCAGCCGTTGATGCCGCAAATCTCCTTCGGCGCGATCGCGGGCTTTTCCGACGGATGAATCACCACGTCCTCGCGATCGTGGGCGGCCTGGGGCGCTTCCGCCGGCGCAATCACCGCCGCCTCAGCAGGCCGCTGCCGGTACTGATTTGGGCTCTTGAACTTTGCCATGACTCTTTCTCTCCTCGGTTTCGCGCTGTGCGGCGCGGGCGCGAGCATTCACGTACATTTGGCCGAGGTTCCAATGGAACATCTCAGCCACTTTGGCCCATCGGTATTCGGGGCGCTGCGCACAGGCCAGGGCGAGCGCTGCGTATTTCGCGCGCAACTCAGGCCTGCGATAGAACAAGTCCAGCGCCTTAATAAAAGCCGCCTTGTCCGGGACTTCACCCACAGTGTTGACAACGGGATGCGTTTGGACTCCCGAGCACGGGACCATCCATGCCGCGCCCGCCATCCATTCGGAGAGCGCGGCGAACTGCGGCACGATCTGCGGTATTCCGCACGCGGCGCCCTCAATCTGACTCAAGCCCCAGCCCTCGCCGGCGGTCGTGCTTACCTGCACATCGAAGCAACCGTACACATAGGGCATGTCTTCTTCAGGAAGGCCTTTTGCCGGTGTCACCAGTTCCTCCGCCGGCAAGATCACGCGCTTATCGACGCCGTAGAACGAAGCGAGCTGCGCCAGGTCCAAGCCGCCCGAATCCTTCTGGCTGCAGTGCAGGTACAGGTAGGCATCCTCGATCTTGTCAGCTGCGCCTGCCCGCTGTCTGAGCCATTCGGCGAAATATTGGATCGTCAGATCCAAGCGCTTGCGGGGGGAATTCCGATTTACATTCCCGATGATGAAGCAACCCGGTGGCAGGCGGTCGACGTCAAGCCGGGCGCGGGCTCCGACCTTGTCAACGGGCCGGTATAGATCCAAGTCGACGCCGTGGCCGATGATGGCGCTCGGCCCCTTGAAGCCTCCGAGCCGACATTCCTTCTCGCCGAACTTCGTGTAGAAGATCGCCATGTCGAGAGCGTTCAGACCGGTCGCTCTCTGATTACGGGCGTCGACTGGCATATAGGCCGCCATCGGAATGCCGCGGCGGTCGATCTCGTTCGCAAATCGGGAGACGATCCAGGGATCGTTCAGAACGCAAACCAGGTCCGGATTGATTTCATCGAGCAATTCCCCGAAGGCGCGCAATCCCCACACGTCGCCATAATTCCCGGCCGGCCAGATCGGATAGGGGTAGCTGTGCGGCTGCCCGCGATAGTTCACGCCGATGCAGGTCACGTCCCACTGCCGCCGGAGCTGCTCGAGCACGGAGTGTGTCACCCGGGCGAATCCGGTATGCACGCAGGCATCTCCGATCCACAGCAGCCGTTTGCGCCGCGCTCGCCAGTTCACGTCCGGCATCCTGTCGCGATTCTCTCCGCCCGCCCAGTGGTAAATGAATTCCGTCATCTCGCCGGCGCCGGTGTCTGGAGGGAACTGATAGTTCCACGTCTCATGAGCCTGCAGTACGGGCGTCTGCGCCTTAGCCAAGGCATAATTGAGCGCGGACTGATCGTGCCAGGCGGTGACGCCGTTCATGGCAAGCGAAATCTCCAGGGCCATCGCGAGAACGGCCTCATGATGCGTTCGGCTCGCGAGCCAGAAGCCGGAGTTGATGAAGTTGGTGACATATTCCCCCGCCATCCATCCGTAGCGGTCCGAGATCTTCCGCACATCCTGGGCAATCGTGTCGTCGCACGCGTTCAGACAACTCTCAGTCATTTGCGGCTGCTGGTTGGATACCGCGATGAAGGCGCCCGCGGGGAAGCTCTCAAATGGATTCGGACAGTCTTCCGCGATCACCATATCGGCGTCGATGTAACATACCCGATCACAGTTTGGCATGATCTCGAAAGCCAGAAGCTTCATCGCCCAGGGGTGGACGCCGGGCTTAGCTTCCGTCACTTCGACGTAATCGCAGCCCCAGCGATCGGCGGCGTGCATGAAACTGGCGCGGCTGTTCTCGCAGAGAATTCCCCCGATGTTGAGGGTCATGAGTGCGTGTTTCAAGGCTTCCTCCAATACCACGTTTTCCAATCTTCGTTCGGAGCGACGTACAGATCGACCGGCAGATCCGCGATGAATTCCAGTACCGCCGATTTCACGCCGAACGGATTCCCGCTATCCACGAAGTCGTGACCGGACATCAGACCTCCGGACTTCACCCTCGGATACCAGGCTAAAAGATCCGCGCAGACTGCCTTATAGGAATGGTTGGCGTCCAGGTAAACGAAGTCGAGCGAGCCCTCCCTGATGGACGAAGCGGCCGCAATTGAGAACTTCCGCACAAATGCGGCGCGCGTTCCGAACGGCCTCATGCGATCCAGGGCGTGCTGATAGTTCTGTTCATGACCCTCATCGGTGGTCAAGGCTTCGGAATCGCAGTGAATCGCCCAGTCCTGCTTCTGCCAGCAGTCCACGAGCAGCAACGATCCGGGCCAGTTCTTCAGAAGGAATTCCGCATGCTCACCGGCAGCCACACCGATTTCCGCGCCGGTTTCATAGCCAAGATTCCGAAGTAACTCCGGGAATTGTTCTCGCGTTGCTCCGGGCAGGGTAAGACCGCTCACAGTTGAATTACCCCTATGCCGAAGAGGTTCTTTGGTTCCTCGAAAACCCAGTGCGGATGCTTGGGGAAAAGCTCCTCGCGCACGTACTTTCCGCAGGGCCAGCCGTTTGAAACATCGTGAAATCCGATGAAGCCTCCAGGCCGAATGAAGCGCGCGTACATTTCGACGTGCTGCTTGCAACCTGAATAGCTATGGTCGGCGTCGATGAAGAGCAAATCTATATTTTCTTCGCCGAGCACATAGGCCAGCCTCTCGCGCTGCTCCTGATCGTGGATCTGCCCGAAGATTTCCAGAACATCAGGGAGAGCCGCCTTGAATCTCGCCTCATGTTCCGGACTGCACTTCGGATCGCGCTGGTCCCACGGCATATCCATGACGATTCGCAGGCCTGGATTGCAGACGCGGTCCATCAGCAGCATCATGCCGCCCGCGCAGGTGCCAAGCTCCAGGATGTTCGAGATTTCCAAACCTTGCAGCCAGAGCGCGAAGTCCCGGGTTTCGATGCCTGATTGCGTCATTCCCAGCTTGAAGGCATCCTGGACCAGAGCTTCCATTTCCTGGTGGGTTCTCATCTCGCGAACACGCTCGTGACAGTGTTGGGTAGATTGCCTTCCGGCTTCCTGATCGCGTCCTCGATCGGAGCGCTCACGATCTGCCGGTAGCCGCATGAGTGCATCAGTTCCCTGAGCGATTCCGGGCTGAAATGGTGCAAATGCTCGCCGGGCCTCCGATGCTTCCATGATGCAAACCAGTCAAGCCCCTGTTTCACATGAAACCATGGGGCCGTGACAGCCACGAACCGCGCGGGCATGTGGCGCAAGAATTCCAGGTCCGGCATGTGCTCCAGCGAATCAAACATCGTGACTAGGTCCCAATGCGCGCACAAATCGCTTATACGGGCTCGTCTGCAGCCCTCGGGTACCGGGTAGCCTGATATGTCTAGGCCCGCGCACTTCGCCCCAAGGCTGCCCATACAGCGCAGAAACGAGCCGTTTCCATAGCCCACGTCGAGCACGGAATGTGCAATCCTGCCCGTCGCGCCGATGATGAAACCGGCTCTCAAGAAGCTCATGCGCGCGCCGCGATCGGGCAAGGTGTCGTACCTGGATTTGACGTAATCCACGTCGTAGCGTGTCAGCGATCGCGGATCCACCTGGTGGAGTACCCCGTGAGCGTCGAAACGGTAGAGATCGCCGTCGACGGACCAATGTTCTGCGCCGAATCCCCCGGTAAACGTCTGGATCGTGCCGTTTTCGATCACCGCTGCCATTTGATCACCGGAAGCCATCCGATTCGGTCGGGTTCGCCTGCGCCGTGGTAGATCCAGACGCCGGTAGAGATCATGTTCGCCCATCCCCCGCCAAGCATGCAGGGATGGATGAAATTCCATCGTTCATCCGTCAGACGCAATGGAATGCGGAGCTTAGCGACAGCCGCGTTTATTGGGGTCTGATCGTTCCAGCCCAGGCCGTGGTCGGTCTGCACCACGTCCCTGATCAGCTCGAAAAGTTCCTTATGGTGCGCGCGCCGGACCAGCATCATGCCTGTATTGAAGTACCGGCCAACCCAGTAAGGCACGTCGGCAAACCGGACATCCTCACGTGAGAGCTTGTCCCATTCGTAACGCTCGCAGCTCCGGATCTGCCACAGGTCGCCGAAGCGCTCGGATCCATTCTGCACCGCTACCAGCTCCGGGCCCGGAAAGGTTTCAAACGGGTTCGGGCAGGCCTCCGATACAACCACGTCGGCGTCCAGGATGAAGATCTCCTCCGCGTCCGTCAGATCGAAGCAGAAGCACTTCAGCGCCGCCGGGCTGACTGCAGGCTTTGGCCGATGCGCGAAGAAGGCCTCGTCCAGTTCCACGAATTCCGCGTCCCATCTCTGACATGCGGCCTGCATCGACGCGCGCGAGTTGCCGCAGAGGGCATTGTTGAAGTTGACCACTAGGAGGGCGCGCGTCATTTCGCCACCATGTCTTTCGGATGTACGGGCAGCTCGTGAATGATCAGGTTGCGCCGGTCCGGGAAGTACAGGTCCAGCGGAGCGTGCCCCTTCACGCGGTAGACATGCGCCGGGATCCGGGCGAGCCAGCAGAGGACGGCCAGGCCGTTGAACCAGGTATGAAATTCGTCGATCGTGGCTGCCAAGTTCGCCAGGACATTAAGATCCATTTGGGTTGGCATCGCCGCGACATCCGGCATCAGCATCTGCATGGCAAGTTCGCTGGAACGCAAAGCCAGGTATTTAATCGAGAACTTTTCCGTGCTGACCGACAAGGTGAAGTCCAGATCATACCCAAGCCCGTACTCTTCCGCATAAAACGCCGGCAGGAACTTGCCGGGATAGCTGCGAAATCCGAGGTTGTAGTACTCACCCATGATTCCGAAGCGCGCCGGGTCGAACTTGTAGGGCTGGCCACCGCATGAGAAATCTTTGATCTCGTGATCGACCAGCGTCACGCGCGAGGTTTGCTTCTGAGCCATGAGCAGCGCTTCGATGTAACGGAAAGGGCCGAATGAGCGCGGCAGTACCCAATGGATCTTGCGGTCGTACTTCTTGTAGAGCCAGGAGCCGATCATCAGCGAATAAAGCATGTCGCCGAGCTTGCCGGTGTGGGTCAGGATGAATTCGTTCATGCAGTCCTCCCGCTTGGATGAAGGTGCCGCTTCATCGCGTCCCATTCCGCTTTGGCCGCTACCGGATCATCGGGAAGCCACACGAAGCCGTTACCCATTTCAGGGACTCCTAATTCGCGCGGTACTTTGAAATAGGTAAGGCCGAAGCATTTTTGGCAAATATTAATCAGGCTGCCGTACCACTCCCATTCATGCCCGCCGCCTTTTGGGCATGGGGCGCCAGGGAGAAGTGATTGATTGCGATTCATCAAGAGTCACCACCTTTCTGGTGAGAGTTGAAGCATGGATTTCCGTTTGCCTCTGCCAATTCCCGGTCGATCTTCCAATCCTTGAGGCTCAGGGTTGGATCGTTGAACGGATACATAAAGGTCTCGTGGCCGGGAGCGCCGCCCCATTTCCGCGCGTAATACTCCTTGTTGTTCGCCTGCGTGATCCTGCAGCGCGCGTGCAACTGCGGATCGCTGAAGATCGTCGTGCTGCCCCAGAGCGGAGGCTCGCCATGGATCGCGCGCACGTCCGGCACGTCGGCCCAGGGAGCGCCTGCCAGCTTGACGCGGTACATGTGATCCTGATCTTCGCAGTAGGCCGGGAAGAAATTCTCGTCGAACAACCCGATCCGATCGAGCCCCGCTTGTGTCACCGCAAAGAGCGAGTGGCCCCAGTTCGCCGGGCAGGTCACATAATCGGGATGCGCGCGCACGAAGGCGTCTATCTTGGCCAAGTCGCCGGCGGCAAGTTCGATGTCGTTGCCGATCAGGAGCCAGTATTCCCCGCTGACCCTCATGATCTCATTCCAGGATCGCGCGCAGCCCAGGTTGCACTGAGGCTTTAGGACGGTGATAGGCAGCTCGCCGATCATCTGAAATTGGTCGATGGTCGCCGCAACGCCGGCGTCATCGCCGTTGTTGATGATCACAATTTGGCCGACGGGATAATCGATCGAGCGCAGCATCCGCGCCAGAAGGTCGCCCCGATTGAGAACTGGACATCCGAGAACCGGAATCATTGATCACCTCGAAAGAGAGGGCGGAACCGAAGCCCCGCCCCGTGTTTCAGAGTTCAACTCAGTTGCTTAACTTCCCTGCGTGCTCGGCTGATGCCGCTTCATTCCGCGGACAATCAGAACGCCGAAGTAGCAGGCGGTCGTGTAGCCGGTGTGGGTCGCATCGACGCGCAGATAGCGCTTCGAACCACGATAGCCCCACGCCACGTCGCCGCGGTAGACCTGGCCGGAGAGCGTCGGCTGCGTGCCGAGGATATCCGCGGCCGCGACGGCGGTGTAGGTCACGTTGTCTGACGATTCCTTCATCGCCATGGCATAGCTGCCCATGCCCGCCGTCCAGTTGCCACCGTCGATTACGGCGATGGCGCCTTCATACCCTGCAAGATCGACTCCGCTTCCCGTCACGGCACTACCCGTGTTCGATACCGGCGCAATCGTGTTCTTGCAGTTCAATAACCTCAGAAGATCCTGCATGATCGTGTCTCCTTTCGATTACGCCGAAACCTTCATCACGCGGAATGCGTCGATCAATACCACCTGGCCGCCGATTCGGGCGGTCGGGAGAATGCCAACATTGGGAGCGAATCGCTCAATGAGGCGCTGAATTCTCAGCGCGGCTCGCTCGGCGATTATGTATCTGGAGAAATCCCCGAAGATGATCGGGTAGGCACCAGCGGTGAAGGTAGTTCCGCCCGCTGCGGTCGCGGTGTCCATGCCGTAGTCAAGGAATTTGACGGGACGGCTCAGGATCGTGTCGTTCCATTGGTTGGGCGGGAAGAGATACCAGCCGCCTGTGCCAGTGTTCAGTTGGAGCACGGCCCCCATGGTGCGGGATGCCATGACCCACGTCGCGCGCATGCGGTACTGCGCCGGCAGATCCGAGAACTGACCGAGGATGCCGCCGATCGCAATTGCTGTTGCGCTCTGACTGTTAATGGTCGTGATGCCGGCATTCAACACGCCCTCGGGCTCCTTGACGCCGGTACCCGAGAGAATCTTATCGTCCTTGTCGAACGCCAGAGCTTCCGCGATACACTCGCTGACGAGCTGCTCCAGATTGACCCCAGAGTCTTCGAGCAACTCCGGAGAGATTTCCACGCAATCCGGCTGCCAGGAATGAACAGGGATCCGCTCGCGGCTGAACTGGGGATAATTCTGGACCGTCGGAGCCGTGCCCCCGGTCACGTAGCCCTGTTGCTGGAATTTGCCCGCGAACCCCGAAGTGCGCCGTACATCGGTTGCATGCGGCGTGACCTTCGGCATCGTGAGCGTGTCGCTATTGGTCGTAATGACGCGGCAGAGAGGCGCGAGAACGGCGTAACCTGCCTCGGCCTTGATGACCTCGGCGCGCCAGTCTTCGGGCACCAGGAAGCCGCCGAGGGTCTGATCGCTCGACAGAAGCGCATGGACTTCTCGCGGTCCAATTCCGCGCTGCTGCGCGAAAGACTGCAGCCCCGAAACGTCGCCGGCGATGTATGCCATGAACGCTTCGTGATGCAGATCGAGATTAGCCGCCAGCTTCTCAGCCGACATGCCGCGAACCTCAAGGACGCCTGTCCTGCGATTCCGGCGCACTCCCTTGAGATAGTCGCCGAAGGATTCAGCGGGCTTCGCTGCCCCGTCGCCTTCGGGTGCGCCTATGGTTCGAGGCGGATGGTTTGCCGTCTCAAGATTCTGGGATGAAAGCGCAGCTAGGGATTCCACGTTCTCAAGCCGCTGCTTCTCCGAGAGCATCGGAGCAAGATCCGTGTTCATCTTGTCGTAGTCGACTTGATTCTCGGGTTTCCAGGCCGCGTTATGCTCCTTGAGATAGTCCTGCATCGTCTTTACCTGGCGCGCGATCTTCTCGCGCACGACGAGCACGGGACTGACCGCCAGGATCGCTCCGGACGGTGAGGAATGGGCAAGCGCAATGAGCGCCACAATCATCAGGGCCAGGATAGGCATCGCCAGCCCAAGGGCCAGCGGAGCCGAAATCAACGGCCCTGACTTAAAATAGGATCTGCCGAAGTGGACAGCAAACCACTTCCGCTTATCTCGTGAATGCATAGTTCCTCACTTTGAAAGTGGAGTTAAAGTGAAGCGAGAACAGACTGCAATTCGAGTTCCCGCCGCCTTGCCAGTTGCTCCGCATTCACAGTGAGTGCCTGGTCGTCGTCAGGATTGTCATCCTCGTCGTCAGGCGGCTCGGCTGCTGCCAAGAGACTTTTCAAAGCCGTGACCGCATCGGCCAGCAGCTTTTTGTTTTTCTTCGAGAGAACCTTGCTCTCATGTGCTTCGAGCGGCATGAGGGCGAGGAGTTGGTTGAGGGCGAGCGAAAGCGAATCTTCTTCATCGTCGCCCGAATCGTCATCGTCGATGTCATCGCCCGACGACAGAATGGATTTCAGCGTTGCGAGCGCATCGGCCAGGAGTTTCCTGTTCTTGGCCGACAGCACCCGGTTTTCATGCGCGTCCATCGGGCCAGGCGCGCTGTCTTTGGACTTGGAGGTTTTGAGCTGACCGTAGACCGCCTTGACCTTGCAGTCTTCCATATTCGCGTCTTTGCCCGGGTTGATGCAGATGGTGCGCATCTTGCCGAAGTCTTTGGGGTCGCGCTGCCTGAAGCGCCAAGAATCCTCGGTCGTGTCAACGCTGCTGGTTTTGTAGCCCTTGTTCTTGAGCCAGGCTTTCGCTTCGGCCAGGTTCTTCCACTTGCTCTTCGGGCAGATCAGGGTCTGGATCTCCCACTTGGCCGCCATGACTTCCGCGAGCGGGCGAATCTCGTTCATCAGGCGTTCGAGAACGGTGCCGAGATAGGGCCCTGCGGAATGCACGGATTGAATCCTTGCCTGCGGATCGGCGCCGAATGTAACGGGGCTCACTTCCCAGAGCCGGACTTCCTTGATGTGCCGGACAACTTCGCCGTTGCCCTTGTCCTCCATCTCCCACTTGATCGGGTCGAAGCCGATCGACAATTCGTCGACAACGCCGTCGCGCATGAGAGTGAGGCAGTCCTTGCCGTGTTCGGTCTGCGAAACCTTTCCCTCGATCTGCAGTCCGAGATCTGTCTCCTGCAGAAGCGTGGGAATACCGATCGGATCCCACATGTTGTGCTGCCAGAGGATCTTGACTCGCTTCCCCTGTTCCTGCAGGGTCTTCGTGAATGCGCCCGGCTCGATAATGGTGGGCATCCACGAATCGACCATGCTGCCGAAGACGGAGGCCATCCCCTTGAACGTGCCTTGATCAAGGTTCGTGTCCGTGAGGGCGAATTTCAGCCCGATTCGTTCCTGGGCTGTTGATTCCTGAGCGAATTGCTCAAACATATGTGGCCTCCGTTACTGTTTGTAGCCCTTTCCCTTGTGAATCAGTCCGTCGCCGCTATTGATGAATTCGCGCCGCACTGTGACGCGGCGGAAGGCTGACCGGAGCAGCGCTTCCTTGACGCGCCTCCGGACTTCCTTGACGGTCGTTTCTTTCGGTACTTTGATCTGCACGACGAATGTGTGTATTCTCATTTGCGGGCCAGAAGTGCGAGAGTTTCTTCCGTGGAGCGGCGTCCCAAGACTTCGACAATCATGCCCCTCAGCCCTTCCTCAACCGTGCATACGGCCTCGTGGCTCGAGAGATATTCCTTCAGGTCGATGTCATAGACCATCAGCGTGTTTTCCATAATCTCGTGCAGGGCGTTGAACATCTCGTCAACGATGCTGAGCATGCGCTCAACCCAGATCTCGGGCTCGGGAATATACTTGAATGCCAGCCAGTGCCCGCCCTCGCAGAAGTCGATGTGATCCTCTCCGATGTCGTTGCTCCGGATGTAATTGCCATTGACTTCATAAACCTCGCGCCCGTCCCAGAGTTTGAAGAGAAACTTCTTGTCGAGAGATTCGGCCATGGCTACACCTTCAGGGCCTCAAAGGCATCAATGCCCGCGATCGGGTCGATTCCCGCGCTCTTGAGCGTCGCGTACCGCTCCTCGATCGTCTTCACGATCTCCTCAAGCGTCTCGCCGGTCGCGACAATCCCGCCAATCGCGTTATTGCCGGGGCTCACATACCGCCGGCCCTCGAATTTGCTGTACGCGGTGAGCTTCAGCCACGCATCGGCATCAGCCGGCGCGTCGATCGCAAACCAGCGCTTCAGGGCGTGATCGCTGACGAGTTGCACGCTGCCCGCCATCTTCGCGGCGAATACTGGATCCGGGGCGGCGCCGTCGGCCAGGCCAAAGAGAACATCCGTGAAGTTCGTCATCGCCTCCGACATCAAGCCGCTCACATAAGCGCCGGGCGGGCGCATCGTGACATCGGTCAGGTAAGCGTTCGTGCCGTCAAACCGGATCTCCGTGTGGAAGTCCGCGCGGATGTTGTAGGCCGCGATCTGGGGCAGGATCTTGTCGAAGATGTCCCGGAATTGCGCGGGCAGCTCCGAATAGGCAAGAACGCGGAACAGGCTGCATTGCCCGTCCGTGCACCCGTAGAGCATCGGGCTGAGCAGCTTGCCGCCCTGGATGAATGTCTCGAAGCCAACCTCGACGCCGGCGACGGGATCTTCCACGTAGAATTCGATCGTCTCAGCACCGGGCCCCAAAGTTACGGCGAGCTCGTCAAGGATCGGTTTCGAGCTTTCGAAATTGACGTGATGGAACGTCTCCATCGTGCCGCGGTAGACGTTGGTCTTGACCCACTTGTCCTCCACGTCTTTCAGGTACTCGATGAGGGCGCCCAGACCTTCGATCTTGACGGAATTGATGGTTGGCAAGCCCGCGGAGGCCGACAGCTCGCGAACAAACTCGCGGTCAAGCTCGAGGCGGGCGCCGCTACCAGCGCCGACAACCTTTCGCCCCTGTTCGCGGAGGGTTTCAACGACATCGTAGTCGTGCACGTCCGGGCAGTAGATCAGATCGGCCTCCTCGATGTGATCCCAGAAGGTCTCTACTTTTTCCACGCCGGGCAGGCCCGTGCCTACAACGAGATCCTTGTATTGCAGCTCCGATTGCCATGGGCAGTAATAGAGCACCCTGCCAACGTCGCGCGCGATCCGCTCCGCAAGGTGGACGTTGTCGCCGTGGTCATAAATCAGTACTGTCCGGGTATCACTTTGCGCGAATCGTTCCGACGGAGATCTGCGAGCGAGTTGCTCGAGCGGCCCAGCATTGTGGGCCCCGCGCTTCTTCTGCAGCCCCAAGGTGCACCGGCACGAAGGATGCGCTGTGGGCCGCATGATGCCGCCTTCGAAGGGTTCTCCCAGGTCGGCCGTCGTGCCATCGAGATCCTGGCACAGCTCGCAGGTGCGCTCGGTCTCATCGGCGATCCACACGCGCTCCCACTCCTCGGGGTCGAGCAAATCATCCTGCACGGCCTGATTCCAGAGAGCGTCCTGACCAGCCGATGAGGCGTTGATCGTCTCCGTGCGCGCGATGTTGTTGGCGCGGTAATTGACAAGCTTCTGCGCGTATCTGGCCGCGAGGCCCGCCGCGTCGTCTTCGGTCCTGCCGGCGTCAATCAGCATTTGCCGGTATGTTTCAACCGCGTCGGCGTGCCTCGGCAAGATCCCGATGTGCTCGCGGATCAAGCGCGCGGAGCTGGCCGGCGTTATACCTTCCTCGAAGGAACGCGTGATGATGGCCCGAATCGCATCCTTGCTGTCCGGGATGATGTTCCGTTCGACGAGCTCGGCCGCCCTGTTCCTGGCCCACGCGACAGCTTCGGGATTCGTCTCATCGAATGAAATGTCCATGCTCTTGGGCATTGACTTCGCCGCTACGGCGCCGCTCTTATCCAGCACGCTCTTCAGCTCGTCGTTCAATTCGATTTTGAGATCGTCGAATTTGTCCCATGGCACGGCATTCACGCCCTCGGCCCAGTCTCCCTTTTTGACGGCCGCTTCAAGCGCTCTCATGTCCGTACCGTTCTTCGCAGCGAGGATCGCCTTGAGTATTTTTTTTTTACCGTCGGGGAAGCCTTGTCCGCGATCGCCTTCAGCCGGCGCGCCATGTCCGCCGAAACGGCATCATGCTGCTCGTTCCCCGCGATCAGGCGAAGGCGCTCCGTCCTGCCCGCGATCTGCTTCTGCTGCGTCGGCGGCGTCACGTCCGCGGCAACCGGGATCGCGCCGGCAGGCTCAAACGAATCCCCTGGCCCGACTTTGTACACGTCATCGGCGGCATTTACCTGATAGCCCCATTCGTGTCTGGCCTCGGCTCGCGTGATCAGGGAAGCGTTCCATCCGTCGAGCGCCTCTTTCTTTTTTTGGCTTTGATCGATCTGCAGCTCGGGGACCTCGTCCAGCTGGAACTTGCAGACGACATTGTCGCCAAACTCGGCAGCCAGATCCGTGGTGATGCGATCGGCGGTCGCGGTCCACACCGGGAGCAGCGTATCGGAATACAGGGACCGCCGCGCCTGCTCGTAATTCGCCATGGTCGAGCGCTGCAGGCCGATGAAGGCGGCCACGAGAATCGGGTGCACTCCCATCGTGCCGCAGATGCGCGACTCGGTCTCGCCGAAGATGCTGCTGAGATCCATCTTGTTGACTTCGGAGCCCAGCTTCTCGATTTCAATGTCTGCGTCCGTTACGGCCATCCTGTGCCAGCCATGCACGCCCGAGTAGTTCTCCTGCCACTGCTCCTTAAATCGCTCCCGGGTCGGCTTGTCGGTCTGCTGCTTGAATTTCGCCATGTAGGCAGGAATGCCGGCGTTCAGGAAGTAGGCGCGCAGGTAATCGGAAGCGTAATTGTCGAGATCTCCCATGCGGGCCAGGACGGCGATCGGAGAAACGCCGCGATACGGTTCAAGCGGATCCGGATTCGCCATCAGGTGGATCATGTCCTGCGGCTGGATGACTTGCGCGCTGGGTGGAGATCCGTACTCATACCGAACAACTTCGCCGTTACTGTCCGGGACAGGCCTGACCAGGTCCGGCCGCGAGAGCATCTTGACCCGTAGCGGCATGCCCTGCCCGTTGCGCTCAATGAAGCCATAGACGTTGCCGCCCACGTCGAGATGCATGCTGGCGGCGTTCATGAAGGCGCTCTGGGATCCCCGTTGCGGCATCCCGGTCTTCTGATAGCCCGACAGCAGGCCGGACCCTAGAATTCCTGTGAGGATGTGGCCCTTCGGCAAATCTTCATCGCCGTCGACACCCTCGATCAGGCCTTTCAGTTCCGGCTGTCCGAACGCCGTGGCTTTGACCGTGATGCAGCTGAATATGATGCTATTGCGTCGGTACCCATCTTCGGCGAAGCGCTTCACGTCCCAGAAGTCGGCGAGCGGGCGATTCGCCTGCCAGACGTCGACCACGTTCGCCATCACGGTGTATTGCTTCGAGCGGGCGAAGAACTCACGGATGCGGTTGAACATCAGAACGTATACCCCAGATCGTCGGCGGCCCGAACGAACTCCGCCGATAAATCGTTGAACGCTCCCGACGCCGAGTCCGCCTCGTCATCAGGCACGCCCTTTTGCGGAACGCGCTCCAGGCGCTCAAGCCATCCCTCGTTCCACGGGGCCGCCAAGAGCTTCACATTCCCGGCCTCGCATTGGGCGCTGAATGGCCTCCAGCGCGTGACCTTCTCGCCGCTCGACGGACTGAATGCGACATCGTACCCGGCAAGCATGCGCGTGTAGGCCGCCGCCACAATCTTGCCGCTCGCCGCGGGTTCCTGCTCACCACGTATCCGCACGAGTCTTCCATCCAAGACGGCGGTTTGCTTCAATTGCGTTTCCACGGTCAGAGGCGCGAGCTGCTCTCGGATCACGTTCTCGATCACATAGAGACCAAATCGCGTGCGGCTCATGCGGGTGCCCACCAGCCAATCACCGCCGTCCTTCGTCGCGGCCAGATCCCATGCACGACATCTGGCCAAGACATCGGCCGGCGCCGCGTTGATAATCTCAAACCAGGAGCGCTTGAACATATTGCCTTCTGGCTGGATATCCCAGTCGCCATCCTCCATCTGCCTCCGCGTAACGAGGTCGAGCTTTGCGAGCGACTTTCGATATTCCGCGACATCAAGGCCTGGATTCTCGGTGAGCTTTGCCGGAATGAACACGCGATCATCGGCACGCGAATTGATGAAGTACTCCTTGACCCATTCATGCCCCTCTTCACCCGGGTTGCTGGCAGAACGCATGCGAATAGGAACCCTGGATCCGAGAGTTCTGCGCTGGCGGCTGAAGAGAAACGTGTATTGACTTTTGGTGAACTGGGTAAGCTCGTCAAAGGCGACAAACTGGTAAGCGGCCGATTTGTAACGGAATTTGTCCTTTTCCGCCTCCATGTGCCCGAAGCAAAGTTTCGCGCCCCCTGGAAAGCGCCATTCGTGCTGCGTTCCATCCCAGTGCGCATGCGTATTTCCCAGCCACTCGTGCGAGACCGAGACGAGGCCTTCCGGTTTCGCAAGATCGGTGAAGGTCCTGCGAACAATGAGCGCCGCGTATCCCGGCCAATCGACGTACTGCAGCGCGGCGGCGAGAATGCCCCAGCTCTTGCCTCCGCCAGCCGCCCCGCCGTAAAAGATTTCATGAGCCGGATGCACCAGGAAGATTGCCTGCTTCGTGCTCGGGAATCCCTGAGCCTTGACCGCCTCCGGAATCCACCGGTTGTGGATCACTGTTTCGAGCAGGATCTTCTTTGCCTGATCGGCGAGCGAAGGCTTCGAAGGCGCGGCCAAATTCCTCAAGGTCGATGCCATGCTGTTTCGTTTCTATCGGGCCGCCGTCGGGTCCGGTTATTTCGGCCTTTTCAGACCATTGCCCGAGTTCTTTTGCAGCCTGTACTTCGTGTTCGCGGAGCTCCTTCAAGAGACCTGTATCCACTTCGTAAACGTCGATCACTTCGGCGGCCGCACCAGCGCCGACGCCCTTCTGATCGTGCGCGAGCAGCCCGGTCTTTCCGCCAGGGATTTCCTGCATGTTGGGATCGGAGGCGCGCTCTGCTATCACTTGTTGCAGCTTTAACCATCGATCATTCACCGCACGAAGGCGGGCCTCCTTGATCGTGATCGCTTGAACGACGAGGCTTTTGGAAATGGCCGCTTGCAGTTCGGTAATTCTTTCAGCAATGCTTGCATGCGCTTGCAACTTGCAGGCCGCACCCCTTGCCCCGTTCTCGCTGTAGCCTGCGGAAATATAAGAGCTTGTCGCGTTTTCTCCTCTTGCAACAAAGTGGCAGAACCTCTCATGCTTGCTGTTCCGGAGTACCGCCATCAGCTTCTTACCACTCCCGGAGGATTCATCTTCGATCCTCCAGCGGCCCCATTCCACCAAATCTGCCCCGTGACATACACATCGCTGGCATGCCGCTCCGATCGCATCTGCTGCTCGATCGATTGCATGTGGCGCTGCTCTTCGGGCTCGAGAAAGTGGAGGGTTTGACCGATCAGGACGGCCTCGCCGCGTCTCACGTAGCGGTCGGCCTGGCCTTCGGTTGTGTGCCGGTTGCTTCCCGGCCTCGGATTGGCGATCTCGATTCGTGACATATTTCGGGTGTCTGAGCCGGCTTTGCGGGGGTGTTTTGATACCGGGTTGCGCCGTCCCGGTTGAAATGCGCGTTGTCTATGAGTCGCGCCCCTCATCGCGGGGGATTGTAGGGGGGTGTAGGTATTGTTTGTCAAGCTTTTGGGCAAAATACACATGCGAAGTGCGGCGAAGTGCGGCGATGTCAGTATAAGTGCGGCGAAGTGCGGCGATTTGCAACAGGATAAGATATGCCATGCAAAATGACCCTCACAAATTCATCGTGCGCAATCTTGTATCCGCCGATGTCCTGAACGCACGCCAGCAGCCCAAGCTTGCGCCAGCGCCTCACCGTTTCCGGCCTTACGCCTTTCCAGTGCGCGAGGTCGCTGATCTTGTGAAAGGGCTTGAACGGAATCTTAAAATCGGTTGCCGGTTTTGGCATGCGGCCTCACAGCCTGATCTTGGTGCACATGTCGTCGATGCGCCTGGCCACGGCGCTCTGCATGCGGCCGGACTTGATCAGCTGGTCAAGCTCCAGGTTGCTCGTGATGCTGATCGACAGCTTGCGACGGTAGATGGTATCGACCAGGTGGAAAATCGCTTCCTGGCGAAAGTCGGACGCGGTACCGACCTTTTCGCAATCGTCCCAGAACAGGTGAAAGCGCTCCGCCGTGTTTGCGGCGTAGAGAACCTCCGATCGGTACTCGTGGTCGATCTCCGCGCGCTGCAGCTCCTTGACCAGCTGCCGGCTGGTGCGGATCGCAACCGACTCGCCGGCCAGGGCCATGTGCCGACACTGGCTGACGAGTAACTGAGTCTTGCCGCAGGAGTACTTCGCGCTCGTGATGAGGTACGATCCGCCCGGATTTTTGCGCATGGTTGCCAGTGCACACGTCTGCAATAAATCGCGCGGCTGCAGCTCATTGAGATCGGCTTCGGCGAATTGCTTGAACTGGTCGAGCAACTCCCGAGTCCGCTGGCGTGCCAGGCGCTCTTTCAGGCACTCGCACTGCTTGACGGCGTCGCTTCCTGGAACGTGCACCCATCCGGTACCGGAACACGGCTCGTGTTCAGTCTTTTCGGGGCACATATTCGGGCTCGTAGTTGAGATTGCCGCTTTGAGCAGTTCTGCCAGCGAATGGATTTGGTCTTGCTCCGTTTTGGGATTTTGCAAGCCAGTGGTTGATAAACCGCGGCATTCCGGAGAGCGTTTTGCGCTTTTCTCTATTTGCCAGCAGCCAGCCCTCCATGGCTCGAAGCTCCTGCATAACGTCGACTGCCGGGTAAAGTTCGTGCCACCGGTCGACCTGCGTTTGTTCTACTGGGTATTTTCCCTTGGTGGCTGTCAGTTCGAAAACGGGTGTGCTCTGCGCTAGATCTTTTTCCTGCTCCTGCTCCTGCTCCTGCTCCTGCTCATGGTTTGGCAAAGGCTTTCGAATACCTTTGGCAAAGGCTTTCGGTAAGGCTTCCGCAAAGGCTTTGCCTAAGCCTTCGGCAAAGGCTTTAACATCTTGAATAAGTTGCCACTTGAAGTCGCATTCTGGAATGTAGTCGAGAGCACTTTCCCATGATTTCAGGACGTTCGGGTTCTCAGGCTGGTTGTATTTTATGAAGTTTGGAATGCCGATATATGAGGCGGTTTCGCAGACCTTCAGGAAAGGCTTTCGCAAGAGTTCCGCAAAGGCTTTCCGAAAGTCTTTCTCAGACCATCCAAGTTCGCTGGCCAGGCCGACCGCAGTTCCCCTCATGGCGCCAATGGCCGTCAGGTGCGGATGGGTCAGCAAGAACAAAAAAACGAGCTTGGCGCTGTCGCTGAGGGGCCTAAAATCCTGATCATTCCAGATTCGAGGATCTATCTTTCGGTACTTCGCCACAGGAACACCATCGCAGGGGGTTTTTGGTTGAGAAGGGCTACCCGACGAGCAAAGGCCACCAGTGCTTTATGAGGAATTGGCGCACATCCCCGGTGCGCACTTTCAGCGCCTTTGCGATCTCCGGGACGGTGAAACCATCCCCGATCATCCGGACGATTGCGCGATGAGGTGTGCGCTTTCTGGTGCGTACCGTTTGCGTACGCCGTAAACCGTTGACAGATGATATCTTATCAGAAGTATTCTTTTTCTGGACCCGTTCAGAAATCATATCTTTTCCTCACATCCTCAATGATTGGTGATACCCTCTTCCCGGTGATCCTCGGGTACATCTCGCGGATCGCAATCTCAATGATTTCACCATGTCGCAGGCCAAGCTCCAGGGACATCTCGTGCATCAACTCCCAGCACCGCAAGCTCAAGTTGAACGTACGATGCGACTTTTTCATGTAGTTTCCCTCACCCCTATGAGAGCGGCACTTAAGCCGCCGGGATCCTCGCCCCGAGAGCGACGGAAGAAAGCCAGGTCTAAAATGGCCAAGCAAATCAACCTCATAGCACAAGAAAACGCAGACGCAGAAAAAACCTATCGCAAAGCTCTGGGCTACTGCTGGCAGGATTACACCCAGCGGATACCCGGAGACGACAGGATAATACCCGATGGAGTTAGAGTGCCTGATTATGTTGCCGGACTCATGGTTGAGATCCGAGCGGAGTACGGAGACGTGATTGTATCTCATGACACCATTGTCGGCGCAACGCTCGTTGTGCGGGTTACCCGCATGTGGTGCGGCGGAGGCACAGAGTATATATACATCAATGCCAAGCCTCAATCGGTCAAGGATGAGCCCATGCCCCTGGACGCTCAAGAGACAATCGCCGCCGAGTATCGCGCCGAGGCTATCGATCTCGCCGAGCAGGATACAAAGCTCAGACGGCACCCCGGATATTGCACAAAATGCCATAGTTACTGCTATGGAGACTGTGAGGCCAATAATGCGTAGCACTATAATAATCCGACAGCGCGGAGAGGGATACATCAGCGATGTGAGCGGTAAGTTTGGCGGCGGGCACTCGGGTGCTCGCTGTGGACTCACGCCCTTTGATGCGGCAGCTCGAGCCGCACAGCTCATGATTGAGTACTCGCAATCCAATCCCGAGGGAGGCGACTTGATGGCTCCGCCTGAGGTTTTAGAGCTTGTGCCAGAGCATCTGAGATCCATCGCGGCAAAAGAGTAAGTCTTAGTGCCCGCCCGTGGGCCTGATACGCGGGCACGGAGGATTTTGTGAGCAAATCCACTATCAGCACTTTCCAACTCTTTGAGCTTTTCCCCGACGAGGAAACCGCACGAATCTATTTGGAGGCGCGGCTTTGGCCTGACGGCCCCATGTGCCCTGACTGCAAATCGAGGGATAGGATCACTATCCGCAAGAACGGTTTTTATCGCTGCAATGCCTGCAAGCTCGATTTTACAGTCCGAACCAACACGATTTTTGAACGATCCCACATTAAGCTGCATAATAGTTAGCATGGTAGTCAAGTATATAATTCCCTAAAGTTGGCTGGCGACATCGTTTGCTCCTTTACGCATCCGGTATGCATCTCGTACTGACCGAGCATCACAATCGACCCTGCAAGTTTCACCGGTTATACCGGCAATTCGCGTGCCACATTTCGGCTTCCGCTTTTGCACGGATTCTTGCAAGAACCTGTCAACGCATCGCGTTCGGCTTTTGTGCGCCAAATGATCCATTGGACGAAATGACCCGCGCAGATAGCGCGCGGCGCCCAGCTCGTGGAATACAGCCGGCTGCATCCCGACATTTTCGGCCACGGGAACCAGCGCGAGCTTTGGCGTGCTCATCTGCGAAACTCCTTCACGTTGCTATCTTCCCCAGGTGCGGCCTGAAGCGCCAACCTTCCTCCAGCCATCATCCGATCGTACAAGGTCTCTTTCGGAGCCGTCTGCAGATACGGCAGGAAGACCTCCTGGGCCGCCACCATACCGGTATCGATCATGGCCAGCTGGGCGAGAATCCAGCGATAGAGTTGCCTCCAGGCCACGCGTTCGGCTTGTGCACGGTCTTCCTGCTCCTTCCGTTGGCGCCACTTCGGAGGCCGGCATTTCTGCAGGTACTTGAAGACCGGCTCTATGCGGGCCGGCAGCGTGAACGGAACCTCGGTGTTGCCGACGAGCAGCTTGAAAGCCAGACCGCAAATCTTCCTGTCCTTGCCGTACTCGGTAAGGACTGCCGTGGCGCCGGCCTCAGCAAGGAGAGTTGCGATCTCCTGGGCCGTGCGTTCGGCGGCGATCTTCGTCGTCTCCATGTACAAGGACACGTTATTCTCCTTTCGCGCCCGAGGGCCGCGGTTCGAAGGGCTCGAACTTTCCGCATGCCGGCCACTTGCGGCGCCAGTCGGTGGCCGGTCCGTGCGTGATACTGTATTGCGTGCATTTCCAATAGGTCTTCACCTGATGATTTCCGCGCATGAACCGACAATCCCCGCACGGGACCTCGAGCGGTCCGGGGCCGTAGAGTTTGTGCATTCTCTCGATCGGCTTCAGAGATTTGGGAATCCCAAACCGCTCCACGATTTCGCGCTTCTCCTCGTCGGTCTTGGGATATGGCAGTTGAGTCATTTGATTTTCCGGAGGCCCCCGATCCCCGCTCCTTGCTCACGGACCGACCGGAGGCCTTTCTCTTTCGTCGTTATTAGGAAATCTCAGTGCCGATCGTGCTGCATGTGATCGGCATCCGCTTCGTCCTGGGTGTTCTGGCACGTCTCGCAGAAGTGCAGCCCGTGTTTGCAAATCTCGCCGGCGCCGAGTCGCCGATCCGGAGGAATGTAGACGCTGATCGGCTCCGAATGGCACGCCTTGACGGCCTTCCTGGCCAGCTCCTCCGATACCGGCGTGATCGAATAGATCGCGGCCGCTCCAAACAGCTTGGTATATGCCGTCGATCCATCTGGTGGACCGTCGACGCCCGGCACGTCGACGCGAACGAATGATGCGCCACCAATTGCCTGCTCCGTTACTCTGCCGGCGAATGTCTGATGGCCGAATATCTCCACGATCGCCCAGCTATCGAACTTTTCCGTCTGATCCATATTCATCCCTCACGCAGTGACTTCCTCGAGCTCCTCTTCCGGATCCGCCTGCGCCCGGGCGGCGCGCAGCGCCTTGCGGATAAGGCCTCCGGAGGTAATCAGATCGAGAAACCAGACCTGGTCCACCTTGTCGAGCCTGAAAGCCATCGGATTCTCGACGATGAATTGCAGGATGTTCTCGTCGGTGGCTTTCCAGACCTGCAGCGGCCTGGCGGTATGCCGTTTCCGGACGTAGAGTTTTCCCTCGCGCACCCACCGCTCGATCACGCGGTGATCCACTCCAAAGCACATTTCCAGATCGCGTAGCGTGTAGCCATCCCGAACGCGCCGGCTGATCTTGAGCCGTTTGAATTTCAGCACCACCGATGTCTCGCTGCGCTTCAATTGTTTCGAGATCCAGCCAGACGTCCTGTCCCCGGCATGATCCATCAGAAACGCCGTCTCTTCCTCCGTCCAATCCCTGCGGTCGATCGCGTAGCAGAGCCCGAGCGCCGCGGCGCGCTTCTTGATCACGCACGTCGGCCACCCGAACAACGCGGCGACTTGCGCGGGGTTGCCCCGGACCTTGCCGTCGTATCTCGCGCGCAGCGTCGCATCCCGCTCCGGAGTCCAGGGATATTTCTTTGCCTTCTTTCCTCTGTGTTTCCACCGGCAGTCCGGACAATATCTCGCAGCGGCTGTTGCGAGAAAGAGCCCCTGGCAATCTCGGCAGGATATTTGCAGTTTCGGATGATTGCTCACCGGTTGCCCTCCCTCATTTGACGTCGGGCGCGTTCACGAGATTATTGTCCCGCCACAGTGTGAGCGCCGTAGACGTGCATATCTCCGCCCAGGCCAGGATCTCGCACGAAGTGCATACTGCCCAACCGCGGGCGGCAAAAGACTCGCTCCAGCCACATCCGCCTAGGCAGGCGTGAAACTGATCGCAGCCGCAGAATTCGCAGGAAGGTCCTGGCTCGAAGAGATCATCCAGGAACCCGAAATCAGGGCCAGCCGGATAATCAGGCATTGCTTTCCCCTTTGGCCTTTGCCTCCTCGCGGCGCTTCGCCCAGTAGGCCTTCATCCGTGCCGTTTTGTCGGTCGAAACGTTTGCACTCGCATCCACTTTCTTAGACTTTGATCCATTCTTACCCGCTTTGCTCTGCTTTTCCCGTCTGGCCTGCTTGTCGTCGTATTCGATCTTGAGCTGCCTCTCGATCGCGGCGACGTCGACACCGTAGCGCTCTGCCGTCTCATAGAGCAGCTTTGACTTCCTCTCGGAGCCATAAACGAAAACCGTCATTTCATTCTGCAGGCTCAGCTCGATGAGCATGGCCTGGACGCCCGAATCTCCGAGTGTCGCGATCGCCGCCCGCAGCCCTTCTCTCTGATCGGCTCCGCCATAGCTTGCCCTCTTAGCCTCCCAGCCGTGGCGCGCAAGCACGTCCTTGCAATCATCGGATTGCATCTCGCGAACGAAGGCGGCCGCGATAAGATCGAGATCTTCACGCCCAAGCCTAGCGGGACACAGCTCGATGATGCCGGCGAGGATCCTGACCCGGCGATCCTTTTCCCGACGGGCCGTTTCTCTCTGCTTCTTTTCCTTCGCGATCTCCGCGGCCGGCCTCTGGTGGCGGACTCCATGATGTTTCTTGCAGTTCGGATCCACGCAGACGGTCTTTATCTTTCCGATGTCCCGATATCCGGAGACGACGATCGCCTTCTGAGCGTGCTCGCATGTGTTGTCGCGCGTGACTTCCTGGTATTGGTCCTCAGCGATGATGCTCTTATCCTCATCTTGCGCGCGGTGATATCTGGTCGTGATCCGCAGAACCGGCCCCGACTTTTCGAGTTGCGCCTTCCTGCGTTCAATGTGAGCCTGCAGCTTCTCTTCGTAACACTTCCGGTCGGTGCAAGTATCCTTGTGCGCGATGTCTGGCCAAAGATGTGGGACGAAGCCCGTTCGTTTCATACAGGTCGTGCACGCGCCGGCTGCCGGCAGGAGGTCGGGGTCGTCTTTCTTGAAGACCGCGGCGTGCAGGTCGAGATGAATGTGCGAGGAGATGAATGATGCGAGTTCGCGCACCCCCCAAAGCATGGGCTTCTCGTCCGTGTCTGTCTGATATTTGTCGAAGCAGTGATCGAGGGCCTCGGCCTGGTCTTTCGGAGAAAGACGCGCGATCAGAACCGCATGCCCGGCCGAAATGTGATCCTCGAGGAATGAATCCTCGGCCCGCTTTATAAGATCGAGCAGCTTCAGGCGCTGATAAACGTAGCTCGTGCTGCGCCCCACCTTCTCGGCGATCGCCTCTATGCCGTAGCCGGGACGCTCCAGGAGTTTCTGGTATCCGAGCGCCTCCTCCATTGGATGGACGTCCTCGCGCTGCGAGTTCTCTATTACCTGCAGCTCGAGGGCCTCGTCATCGGTCATCTCCCGGATCCGGACG
>Ga0116124_1000260_pt1 | contig 51148 bp, 49 predicted proteins | sample June2015DPH_13_1_2_FD_89728 | JGI IMG/M metagenome (GOLD analysis project Ga0116124, IMG submission 89728) | Peatland microbial communities from SPRUCE experiment site at the Marcell Experimental Forest, Minnesota, USA - June2015DPH_13_150 | ecosystem: Environmental > Terrestrial > Soil >... | reverse complement strand
TCGAGCTTGCCTACCTCGCCCTGCCGCTCTTCTGGCCCTTTCTGCTTGCCATTCTCTTCCGGTTCTTCTGCCATCCAGGTCTAGTCAAATCCAAATCCCCTCGAATCGATCGAGCCTACAGCAGAAAAATCTTGTTCCACAGAGAATGGTGGCTCGAGCCTCATCGGCTAGCCGTGAACGATTCCCGACATTTGTCTGAGCAGAAAACGTACCCTTTGGATAGGATGGGTTTCACGATTTTCTTGCCGCAGTTCGAACAGTACTCCATATGACCTCCGTTCGCTACTTCACCCAACGATCCGCACACCGACTACTCGTTTTCCTCGTCGCTCATATGCCTTACCATCGTGTCTGCTTCTGATGTTCTTGAAGCGAGACTCTTCCAGCAATGCTAGGTGAACCGGATCTCAATCTGAATGAGGATGCGCTCTCTCGGCGCCAAGCTCTCTGACTATGACACAGTTGCTACTGAGGAGGGGTGAGTGCGGGCTCGGTTTCCTTACAGGGTCTTCTTGAAGACCCATCGTTCCCTGCCTAGCTTGCGTACTTCCGTGAAGCCCGCGGCGCCGAAGAGATCTGGGGTACCGTTCCAGAGCATATTTGAGGAATGCCTCTTCTTAGGATCTACCGGGTAGGCTTCAACTAATTCGGCACCGTGCTCTTTCATGTAGTCGAGAGCGCCCTTCAAGGCCGCTGTTGCTACGCCTTTCCTTCTGTAGTCCCGGTCGGTGAAGAAACAGGTTATCCTCCAGAGGTCGCCCTGGTGCGAGGGCTTGTAGTCCTTCATGTTGTCGATACGTGGCAGCTCTTTGCTTGGACCGAACTGGCACCAGCCGACAGGTCTTCCACCGTGATATACGATCACTCCATGCGCTTTCCCATGCGTCACTAGCGCGTGCTTCTCTGTTTTGTTCTGCCCTCGGCTCCTGTCTCTCCAACCTCTTGCCACGTGATAGAACATGCACCAACAGCCGCCCTGCACACCGCCATGCTTCTCGAATAGCTTCTCGAAGTCAACCCAAGTTGAAGGCGACAGTTCCTTCGTCTCATAATGGCAACCCATGGGACAATGTTCACCTCCCGTATGTCTCTATTGCATACGAGCTCATGCCTGATGAGCGTTTTCTCGCAATGATCACGACAGCGCCGCTGGCAACGAGTAAGATTCTCATCTAATCGCTCCAATCTTCCCCTTGTTGACCGAGAATTCCTTTCGTATTCGTGATTCCAGTTCTTTGTATAAGACTCTATACGTCCGAGATTGCGTGACAAATGCCGACGGCATACTTCCACTCTTCCATTTCAGGAATTCAGCGTTTCGCAGTAATTGATGGGAGCACTTTCGGGAAAGGTGCTGGATGGTGTCGGGCCGATTCTCCTTTCAGATCTTCCCGCGTCCCGGTACGTGCCTAATGAATGAAAGGATTAGTGGAATGAACCAAAAATAGAACCGTATTGGTAGGTCCCAAAGTTTGAAACTCCAGAATATTGGAAGGACTGTTACTAAGAAGAGGGCTGCTGATATGAAGAGCGTGTTCCTGAATCGCTTGTATGTGGCCAGTGATTCTTTCGGCACTAAACCCCTCTCCTCCCGGGCGAGCTGATGGGTGAATAATGCGATGATAGTCACCAGCCCAGTCATGTCGAGCGCATATAGAATTGAAGCATAGTTCAAGAGTAGTTCATGGGCTAAGATGTCGAAGGTTATGTTCAGGTAGAAAAGGTAAGGTTCGATCGAGACTAGAAACAACAATGCAAGGTTGAGGATGACTATGGTATTATCCTCAATCGGAAGAACCGACATTATGTTCCAATACCCTAGCCATACAGAAATCAAGATTAGAAAACTGAACCCGAACTCCGCAACATCGATCAACATTCCGAACGGCTTGGCAGGGAGCCGCGTGATCAGGGAAACAGTACCAATTGCCACGGCAAGTCCGAAAATGAATTTCGCTGCTTCTTTTTCGGCGTCGACTATTGCGCTAACTCTTTCGGTTCGTGACATTATTCGCTCACGAGTTTCTGAAAGTTGCCTTGAATCCTGAGATTAGGGAAAAAAGTTTGTGGTCGATTGACCAAGGTCTCATTCCCCGAAATAGCATGGACACTCGGAAACGGTGGGAGCGGTAGTATGTAAGGGACCGAGCTTAAGGGGCTCCGCATCCAGCATCATACGGAACCGATAATCCCGCTTGCTAGTGGTGAGGAATCAGTATGGGCGAAATGAATGGCAAGGTCTGCATTGTGACTGGTAGCAACTCAGGGATCGGAAAAGAAACGGCCCTAGCTTTGGCCAACATGGGTGCAACAGTCGTGATGGTCGCGCGAAACCCGGAGCGAGGCGAGAGAGCTCGCACGGAGATAATGAATGAGACTGGGAATCGTGCAACTGATCTGATGATCTGCGACCTATCCTCCATGGAATCAGTCCGACAATTTGCAAAGGAGTTCAGGAGCAAGTGTGACAAACTCCATGTACTTGTCAACAATGCAGGGGTTTTTGTCGGCAAACGCGAATTCACAGTAGATGGCTTTGAGCGGACACTGGCCGTGAACTATTTTGCCCCGTTTCTTCTCACGCATGAACTGCTTCCCTTACTCAAATACAGTGCCCCGTCTCGAATCATCAACATAGGATCCGGGATGCACAGGTCAGGAAGGATAGATTTCGACGATCTCCAGTGTAAGAACTGCAAGGCGATGAAGGCCTACGCCAACTCAAAACTGATGCTCACAACCTACACGTACGAGCTGAGCAGACGCCTGCAGGGTACCGGAGTCACAGCAAACGTTGTTGAGCCAGGCTTCGTCGGAACGAACCTTGGAAGCAATAGCGGCAGTCTTCTGTACTCCTTGGCCTTCCGAATGGCTCGACCCATGCAGATTGCGGCAAAGAAAGCTGCTGAGACACCGGCATACTTGGCATCCTCACTGGAAGTCGATGGTGTCACAGGAAAGTGCTTCTACGAACTGAAAGAAACAACCACAGCCCAAGCGTCCTACGATCAGCAGACGCAAAGGCTGTTGTTTGACACGACACTGGAATTGCTCAAATTGGCCTAGGTTCCTTTAGACTGGACGTAGACTCGTGGGTCAGAACTGCCCGTTGCGTGCTCAAACGCTACAGCGAGGGTCTTGGCAAACTAGAATGGCTAGGCTTTCTTGACAAAGCAGGATGGCTGATTTGTATGTGGGGTCTCATGGTGCGAAACACACAACACAAATCAAACGAACGACGCAGGACGGTTCAAATCACGACTCAGTCGCTAGTCGCTATGGCTTGTTCTCTGTGTATGGGCGAAAGCGGTGGGTCCCCGGGTGAGCCTCCAGTTACTCACGAGTCTTCGTCGTCAACCCCACCCGTTCCAGTGGCCGTTTTGTGTTTTCCACAAACAAACAGAAAGAGAGCTCCCACAGGCTCTTCTCCATCTTGCACGCCGTTGCCGTTGTAGTCAAAGAACAATCTCCCGTGCAAAGAAGCGAGCTGGACCAATTCGCTTGAAGAAGTGGGGGACGCGATCGTGGTCGATAGTCTAGGCGTTAGGGTCGTTGGTGATGTTTGGCTTGTGATCGAAGGGCTTTGCTCAGTAAGGTAGTTGAGTCCAAGCGCGGAAGCTCCAACAACTGCCGCCGTGGCACCTGCATACTTGAGGAATCTGCGGCTATCCATAGCATCGCATCCGATGACCTAGCTATATGAGCCTAGTCATGATACACGCATATCTCCAATCCCATGCATGCATCTCTCACATCCTACGACTATCAAGATCCCTGGGATTATTGCAAGGGGGTATGTTTGTGGCGAGAAGCACTTAGTCTCGTCAATTCCAACTTTTCACCAAGGCATTTCGTCTGCCTGTTTAGGGCCTTGATGGCCTTGTTCCTCTGCTGCACGCATTGTTCGAATAGCTGTTTCATCACTTCGTCCATTGATGGATAGAATGTGAAGCCGAATACGAATGAGGCCGCGTCTTCATCACGGATGTTTGCTTCCAAAATCGACTTCATAGTGAAGAGAAAATCGTAGCCTGCGAAGTAGAAGGAAGATTCCAGGATTTTCTGGATGTCAGCGGTGGTCAGGGTGTGGAGAAATGGTTCCAAGTTGCCTACGTGCTTTGCCTTCTTCACGGCTTCGACAATTGGACTGTAAGTCCGCTGTGCCTTCTTTGTTAGCGTGTAGTGAACATTGGGAGGGTATGTTGAAGGTGAGGTGTCCATCTTGCGTGTTAGAAGTCCTCGCTGCTTCATATCCTTCAAACGCTGGCTTAGAGTCCTCTTACTCAGTTTTGTCTCGTTGAGGATTTGGCTCCAAGTGAGGGTCCTATCGCTCAGAGTCGAAACTATCCTGTTGAAGCTCTCTTTCTCGGTATGCTCCGTACTTCTCGTCATATGGGAACCTCTATAGTGGGTCTATAGGAAACCTGTGTATGGAATAAACCCTTTTAGGCTCCTCGGAGAGAGACTCTGACCAGTGTTAAGCATGTTGGATAAAGGCGTCGTGCCCAGTGGCGCTGAGCCATTACTCGCCGTTATCGATAGACTGGGGGAACTCAGTGGTCACAAGTTGGTAGCTTTTCTTGCTGCAAATGTTCCTGGCCTAACGATTGGTGATTTTCGACACCTAACTGGGCACGAGCTGGAACTGTGGAAGCCCCTTATCGTCTTGGCGATGTTCTTTGACTCTAGGAACTCATCTGGTTCACTCGCTTCATCGATAATCAGACTCGCGGTCGACCATGCGAGGCAGAAGAATGTTGGAAACGCGACTGAAACCTTGGAAACCGTCCTAGGCGAAACTCTGCACGAAATGACAAAACAAGCTGACTGGCAAGATGACTATAAATCAATCAAGGCCATTCGCGACAAAATGGCAGAAAGGTACGAGGACGAACAGAAGTGGCTATCGAATGAGTGGGTTGGAAGGGCTCTTCGCCGTTTCGGGTTCGTAGACAAACGACGGTTGGGCACGCGAAGAGAGATCAGGGTGACGCGGAAAGCTGTCGATGAACTCACGTCACGGCTGGGCATAATGACGGATGTGACCGATACTGCAGAAGTGACCGTAGCTGGACGAAACGAAGAGGAGAAGACTCTCAAGGGCTATCACCACTTTGACTACAGCGGTGTCACTTCCGCGAGAACCGACACTTCCGTCACTCAGTTAGAAGCTGCTCAACCTACACTAGATGCTATCGAGAAATGTCACGGCCTTTCACAGGGAGCAGGCAATAGTGCAATACCTACGATAAGGAGCACTAGTGTACTAGCACTAGTGCCTATTCTGCCACCTGGCTTTCCAAGCGGTAACATGACTGAAGCAACCAGAACTGGCAACCGTCGGGAGGGTGGAGTTTGAAACAGTATGCGTATCTCGCTCCATTCTACCATTCCAGCCATTCTAAGGCGTTCTTTCCGTTCCATGGAACATCCGCAGAGAGCGGTACTATCCTGTGTGGTGGTCTAGTTTGAGTACCATTTACTTGGACCAGAACAGTCAAGGACTTAGAACGAGAATATTGGAATTCGTCAAGCTATTCTATGATCAGAACAGAACAGTTCCAAGCGTAAGCATCATCATCAAGGGAGTCCAGGGAATCAAGAACCGCACACGACTCTATGGAATGTTCCCACAAGGGATATCTGAGATAGCTAGAGCCGCTGGTATACCGCCTCCTTCAGAAGAGAGAACCCAACGTGTAGAGAAGGCCTTGGCGGCACGGAAGATGCCACAAACGGAGGCGAAGCCTCTGATTCAACTCACGCCAACACAAGCCAGGCGTATCCTCGGAGTAGCCCAACTGGAAGGAGGGATCGACCCAGCGTTGGTGGTCGACAAGCTTCTTAATTTGGACACGAAGCTGAGGAATAAGCACAAGCTTTCATTATCCAAGATCCAGGCTGTATCCGATTTCTTGGACTCAGCGATCAAGAATGAATGGACACTGGATTTGATACTGAATTACATTGCCACACTGGGGAATCTTGGTATCACAAATCTGAATCAGACGGTTCTCAATAATCTGATCACGCTTGCCAAGACCATCGATCTAGGTTTCTGGGGTTCTATAGAGAAATTCACCAAATACGTCACAGAGCACAATGCTGCAATAGCGAATTACCGCGCCTACGTATCCGGGAACATGACCCTTGAGCAGCTCAAAAAGGCGGAGGGAGTTGTTGCATGATGAGCGTTGAGGAGGCAAGAAAGAGGGAGCTGGCTCGATCGCTTGTTGAAAGCGCGAAGCAGATAGAGGCCAACCGTCAGCGCCAGAGAAGGGAGAAGGAAGAGACTCAGAGGCAGCAGGAGGAATTTGAGAGGCAACGAGCGTACAGAGAGTCACTTCACAGACAATACATCCAGGAAGAAGCCATCAGAAAGAGAGAGAAGGAGCGCCGTGACGAGGAACTAATCGAAGACGCGAAGAAGACTCTTGACGACAAACTTGGGATAGCCCGGGCTCTTGCTCAACAGAAACAAACCCAGTATGTAGTCAGCTATATCACAGCGCCAGCCGAGCTCGATTCTCAATCTGAGAACTTCGCGAAATTCTGGGCGGGTGAGTTAGCCAATACAAAGGACCCCAAGATGCATGAAGGACTGTTGTCTACCGCAGGCGCATTGCTGGAATCGGTGAGAGAGAAGTTCAAGAAGAATATCGAAGAGAAGTTGAAGAAGCAAGCATCCGAATCCGGCAATCCCTACTTTTCACCTTTCTAGAAGACTGCATCACGATCCCTTGATCTCCCAAGCAGCATGGCGGCGTATCTAGCCTCAAAGAAGCCTATCCCAAGTTCTCCCGCTCACACGTTTCCAAGACCAGAAGGATGAGTCTTGAACTTCAAATCCGACTCCTAACGGTTTCTCCCCTTGCATGAACCCTCTTCCCTCATTCGGTGATAACAAATACCAAACACCAATCATGGAATGAGAACTCGGATTCGGATAAGCCATGAGGGTCTTCCTGGGGCCATATTATGAAGGGCTTTTACGTAAGGCACGACTGGAGAGTGTGGGAGACTTCGTGATCTTCATGTCCACATATGCAGGGATCGTTTCCGTTCCCCAGACTCTACAGGAACTTCTGGAGGCAAACCAGGGTTACTTGAATTGGTTGCACTCGATGGGGGCGGCCAAAGCCGAACACGACTTCACAGAAAGCCTTCGGCCACTAGCAACGGCAGCGGAATACGCATATGCACCCTACGTCGAATACGAGCGGCCTGAAATCCTCTTTCAGCCTCCGATGACGGAGATAGGGGACGTCACTGTTTCTCCATACACACATAGATCCATGAGTTTGGCACAGGAATCACAAGCGGATCCATTGAACCTAGTCTTTGCCGGAAACGCCGAGGTGTCGAGAGTCGCGAAGATATTTGCATACCGACTCTTCCCCCCTGAACTACATTGGCAGAGCACTGTAGTTCCTCTCTACAACTGTGCAGAAACTCAGTGGGTCTACCTCAGGAAGGGAGACATGCATGATTTCCTTGGGATGAAATACACCATTGCCATGGGAGGATGCTTATCCAACCCTCGCTGCCATATCCGACTCTTTGATGGTGGTTATGATGAACAGCTTGGAGAATTCACTCTTGCTAATGTTCACTACGAGCACCTTGATGTATCCAAAATGAATCATGTGGTGGACGACTGGGACAGAGCGCAGGCATTTGTCCAACACCTCTTTCAGGCTACACCCTATTGCGAATCGGTCCGGATGGAAAGATTTCAAGCTAACGAACGAATCCAGAATATCCCAAATGACGGCTTCGGTACCATCATAGAACTTGAATGATTTCTCGGCTCAAACATCTACGAATACGTGGGTGGTCGGCCCCCGGAAATGATCTTGCTGGGCGGATCACATCGATATTCGAAATCATGTATGGGAAGGATCCTCCGAATATCCATGAGACATCAGATATCATGGATAGATGCGACGATTAGAAAGAATCCAGCGTGATTTCGCGATAAGACATGCCCGTATGCGATCGCGTTTGGAGGATCTTCGGGCTCGTGGAATCTCCAGCATGCGGATGATCTGTATCCAAGCATAGAATAGCCAGCATCTGAAAAAGAAGTAATGTCAAATCATGATGAATCCACGCATATTCATTCTATCGTGGGTCGCATCGCATGCTCATTTGTTCTGGATATTCCCGGAGGTGGCAAGTCCTACAACTATTCCCTGTCTGAGAAATGACGGATGCCCGGATCGCATGTGGGATCAGAATCATACAGAGATATCATACGAGAAGATGAGAGGATTGGGATAGTTGGATGTGCGCCCATGGGGCTATCCGAGATGATGGAACTGGCCTGACCAATATGCGTGATCTCTTGGTCATGGATGATAGCATCGGATAACCCTATACGGATTGATTGGATGCTAGTCTTCACTATCTCATGCTGATTTCTGAACGTTATCGGGCATAGTATGTGGTTGTCACCATCGATGAACGCGAGGATGATCTTTGTGCATGCGTAGACTGGTGCCAACTGCCCCTCTAGTCCCCGAAGTTTCAAATTAAGAAAAGGAAGGATGGGGAGCTTGACTGTACTTCAATCTACTTCATGAAAGTCAAGCCGGCCGTTTCTTCGATTGGTATGACTGGGGAAACTCGGCCAGCATGATGAGTCAGCATCGGCGGGCATAGAAAGTCTGATACAGCTTTGTAGTTCTCCGCTTCGAGAACGAAGTAGAACGTATGCTCATTCGGGGAAACGTAAGCGCCATGAATCTTCACCCCTATCTTCTTGGCTGACTCTCTCATGTTCTCAATCCACCTCTTTGACTTCTCTTTGTAAGGATCATTGGCAAAGCAAAGTTCAGGAGTATGAGTTAACGTAACGACAAACATCATAACACCAAATCACCTTCTAACCTTTGAAGGTCAAACTAGACCTCGGTCGCTGCATATTTTAGACCTTTGCCTGGCATGGGGGCCAACTAGATAGTCATCCAGTTTCTGAGGATTTTGTGATGGCAGATTTACTTTCCTGTGAAGCTGTCGTTGGCTCCAGGAGCTAGCGAATTCCTTGTGGAACACTCACAGTGACGCTATTCGCTAGCCTGGAGTGAAGCGTAGGTGACGTTTCGCTTTCTAGTTACCGGGACCCATTCCCAACCTGCCTTTTTGACGGTTGACGCGATTGGATCGCGAATTTCGTTCACATCGAACTTGTAGTCGTAGACCTTTTCCCAACTCGGGTGGCTTTCTTCTTTCATACCGTAACCTACTGCCCACTCTTTCTGAAACAGGATTCGGCCGTGGAAGGAGGTTTGGGTGTAGGTCACACTTGGAATGACGCCTTGGAGGCCTGCAGTCCAGTTTATGGATCCGAGCTCCTCATAGTAGCGTGCTGTGTGCCTGCTTTCGTCCAAGAGGATGAACGCTCTGTAGGCTTCGTTCAAGCCATTCTTATTGAAGATGCCATACCACTTGGCTTCAGCTATTTTCCACTCAGCCAAGAAATCCGAATTGACGTCACGGGTGATTCGATATGGTTTGGAATCGTCATTCAATGCCAAGATGTTCTCAACCAGCTCTTGGCGCGAAATCGGAGTAATCGCAGATGGCCTCTTTCCCCCCAAATAGTCGAAGAAGCCTAAGCCCCACAACATCGCATACAGGCCGAAGGCAGCTCCTACTAGTCCAATTATTCCCGCGATAAGTCCAATTGATCCAGCATCCAAGATTTCGAGACTCCTGTTACGCACACCGCTCTCCAAACTCGAGATGCCGATATTAGGTTATTATTAGGCAAACGAAATACCTGTTGTGATAATCTCTCACATCTTCTTGCCTGAATGCCAAGTCAAGTAGTCACGACCGTGAACGCATTTTCCATCCTTGCGCCTTGGATGGCGGGTCTTGGCGCAGTGGCCTGCGTTGGTGTTGCGTTTGTGGTCGCTAAGAAACACGAGAAGTAGAGCTTACGCTCGCTGAGTGTATTCCTCAAGTGTCCTGTAGAGTGCAGCGAGTTCTTCTTCTAGGCCTGTCAGGCGTTTCTCGTAGAGTCTCCGGCATTCTTCTCTTGCAATGTCTGCGATCAGGCCTGCGAGGTCGGGTTTGGACTGTTCGTCAGTCAATTCCGTTGCCTCGATCCAATTCGCGGGAGGACACGACGGCCTCACAGACCAAGCAGCGGTAAACCGTTTCATCGCCCTTGAACTTGGCCATGATTTCGAGTTCCGGATGCCTACATCCGCTAGGTTGAGCTAATGGATTCATGCGAGCGCGTGTTCCTGCCGTAAACATTAATGGAGAAAGGGTTGCGCGGTCCCTGTCGGAGGCTAATGAAAGAGATCTTCAAGTCGGTACTTGCAGGTTGTTTCACTTTGTGTTGTTGCGCTCGTAGGTCACTTCTAGCTCCACAGAAGCACACGGAAGAGGCTCAAACTCATCGCGACCGTCAAAAAGCATCCCTAGACAGGCCCTAAATCCTACGATTTCCTGTTTCTGTATCAGGATCTTCGCCAGTTTCTTGATTCTGTAGCGATGTAGATCCAGGAAACAGAATCTAGGAAATCTGGGAAATCTAGAAAGAGAAAAATGTAAAAACCTTGGAAATCTAGGTGAATATTCTATTCCTACTGTGCTTAGATCTGAGATCAGATCTTTCTCCTATACTAGATCCTGGATCTTTTTGAGATCTTCCTAGATCTGCCCAGGTCTTCCTGGATCTTTCTCCTACACTTTCTAGTCCTATTGCATATTTCTAACAGTTAGATGGATAATCAGAAAACAGTTTCTGGAAATCTACTATACAGATACTAGCAGGCTTTTTTGGTCGTCGTCGCGCACGAACATCCATCCTTTTGGACGCGAACCATAGAAAGTGTATTCACACAACACCAGACCAAAACTGAACGCCCACATTTACCCTGTAAATGAACACTCCAAAGCCAGATTCCAGTCCCCCAACAAATTCCCATGTAAAAGACCAACCCGAGGAGAATCTAGTAAAAAGCTGTGGTGCGGGAGGGGGGATTCGAACCCCCGAAGGCCTACGCCATAGGCTCCTGAAGCTGAGGCAGCGTCCGGACGCTTCTACCCCTTAGACCTGGTTCCCGCCAGCATCAAGGCTGGCCTCGGGTACCCCCGCTCGACCTCAGCTACTTCGATCACCTCTAGTTAACGATTTTGCGGCGGCGCCGTGCGCCGTTGATCAAAACCTCTATGAGACTCCTTGAGGATGGCCCGGGCACCGCGGAGACTGTGACAGTGTACGTTTCTTTGAAATATGGAAAGGGTTCCGTGAGGCTTGAGATACCAAAGGACCGTTTGCTTGAGGTCGTGAAACCGAGACCATCACTCCGCCGAGGCCGAAGCGTACTGGAAGCACTCGCCTCGCCTGTAGGTGTGGAACCTCTTCCGAAACTCGTCGACCGCAATGACAAGGTCGCTTTGGTTGTGAGTGACATCACGAGGCCTTGCCCGACACGAACGATACTCCCATTCATAATGAGATCACTCAAGGCGTCAGGTGTCCCTCGCGACAAGGTGCGAATCCTCATCGGGACTGGAACCCACAGAGGACACACGCCTGCAGAGAAACGCACACTCCTAGGCTCGTACGCAAGTTCGATTCCACAAATCGTGGACCACAGCATGGAATCCGCGCAATACGTCGGGACCACGAAGCGTGGCACCAAAGTGTCCGTCAGCCCGCTGCTTCTCAACGCCGACTTCGCTCTAGCGATCGGCAACGTGGACGTACACTACTTCGCCGGCTACACAGGCGGCTACAAAGCCGTGGTTCCAGCCCTCGCTGGAAAGGAGACAATTGAGAGGAACCACAGCCTCATGACGCTCCCAAACGCGGAACCAGCCGTCGTCGAGTCGAATCCCGTCCGCGAAGACCTTGAAGAAGCAGGCCAAATGACAGGACTACGATTCATCGTCAATGTCGTTCAAGATGAGAGAAAACGAATTGTGAATAGTTTCGCGGGTGATCCGATCACCGCACAACGAGCAGCTATCAAGACCGTTGATGACTTGGTGAAGGTGCCGATCAAGGAGCCGGCGGATATTGTGATCGCCAGCGCGGGCGGTTACCCGAGAGATATCAACCTGTATCAGGCGCACAAGGCGATCGAGAACGCCTCCCACGCGGTCAAGGATGGCGGCACCATAATACTGGTCGCGGAATGCGGCGAAGGCTTCGCGAACACGAAATTCGAGGATTGGATGACAAACGCCACAAGCCTAGACGAGATAAGAGAGAAGCTGAGCAAACAGTTCGTTCTCGGCGCCCACAAGGCCTACGCCCTCAGCAAGATCGCCAGACGAGCCGAGATCATCGTCGCATCCACCAAATTCCAGGCAACCTCCATCGTCCTCAAGACATGCCGCAAACCCCAGGAAGCGCTGAAAGACGCCTGGAGTAGGCATGGAAGAGACGCATCGATTCTGCTGATGCCCTACGCGATGAACACACTAGCGACAATCGCTTCATGAGCGAACACGATTCGTTGAGTCTGGGTTGTCGGAAGACTTAATTCGGATGCCGCCGCGCCACATGCAAATTTGCAAGGAGAGCGCGAGCGAATAGGCTGAGGATAAGCGAGGCATCCAAGGATGGATGAAGTTGACACCGCATCTTTACTCCTCGAAAGCAGCAAAGTCTCTTTCATGAATGAAATGTGAATTGACGGCATATGAACTTCGTATCACTCTTGTACTACAAGTACCGACGATTCGCAAAAACAATGATGATATTTGCGATGATCCTTGGGCCTGGCATCATCGTGATGGTCGCCGACAATGATGCGGGCGGTATTACCACTTACGCGGTGACCGGCTCCAAGTTCGGCTACAGCTTCATCTGGGTTGAGTTTCTGCTCCTGCCCGTAGCCTATGTCTGCCAGGAAATGACGGTCCGTTTAGGCGCCGTGACTAAGCGCGGCCATGCTGAGGCGATCTTCGACGCCTTCGGCTCATTCTGGGGATGGTTCTCTTTGACCGACTTGACCTTGACCGACTGGCTGACCACTGTTACCGAGTTCATCGGCATGACCGCAGCATTGAGCATCTTCCACATTCCTCCTCCGCTTACGGTGATTGGCGCAGTCATTCTCATCATGGCGATGGTTATGTCGGGACGTTACTGGACATGGGAGAAGATTGTCTTGGTGTTCTGTGTATTGAACCTGATCTACATCCCAGCCGTTTTCTTGATTAATCCGCCTGTTTCGGCTATCCTTCGAGAGGGCGTCATCCCCGGCTTTCCTTACGGGCTCAACAACCTAGTATTCTTTTTCTTGATGGCCAACGTCGGCACCACGATCGCCCCGTGGATGATCTTCTTCCAGCAGAGTGCCGTGGTGGACAAGGGTTTGCGGGAGAAGGATATCCGCTGGGAGCGCGTGGACACAGCCATCGGTTCATGCTTCACCATAGCGGTGGGCGTTTTCATCATCATTCTTACGGGCACGCTCCTCAGAGGGGTGAACATTGAAAGTGCCGCGGAAGCCGCCGTATTACTCATGCCAATTAACAAGTACATAGGCACGTTCATGGTCATCGGCTTGTTCGATGCCGGGCTGCTGGGCGCCATCTGCATATCGCTAACCAGCTCTTGGGCGTTTGGTGAAGTCTTTGGCTGGGCGCATTCCCTGAATCAGAAGATCGGTCAGGCGCCGTGGTTCTTCCTATTCCGACTGATCATCTTAGTTGGAGCCGGCGCCGTAGTCCTAATTCCCGGCGCACCGCTGATCCTTATCACTCTCTTCGTCCAGGTCATCGCCGTGACACTGCTTCCCGCCGCACTGACTTTCCTGGTCTTGCTTCTCAACCAGGAGGACCTGGTGGGAAAGTACAAGAACACCCGCCTGCAAAACATAGTGGCATCAGTTATAGTGGGAGCGATAATTATCCTATCCACACTCTATGGTGTAAGCGCGTTATTCCCGGAACTCTTCAAGTGAATATGAGTGAATTGTTAGAGGTGGAAGAATGAGGAACATGCTGAGAGTGTCGATTGAGAAGATAAGGGAGATCAACCGCAAGTACTCTAAGCCGCGCATAAAAATGTCCAGAGGCGTCCGATTCGCCCTATTGATGCTGAGACTCTACTTGATATTCCTCGTATTGATACTTGCTTACAAGTTCGCAACCATGACTGTGCTGAAGTGAGACATAACCAAGAAGGCCCAGAGGAATCACGAATGACAGTGAAATCGGATCAGACACGAGATCGCCATCAGATTAACTCGCTCGTGAAGGGAAAAGACGCGCAATATTTCCTCCTAAGCCAGATCGTTAACAAGAAAGTCCAGACCCAGTCTGGCATCAGAATTGGCAGACTGAAGGATTTCGTTTTCAAAGATGACCCGCATTATGCGGAAGTCACAAACCTTATTGTGGGGCGCTCATTTGGCCGTCCTTCTCTGAACGTACCTTGGGGGAGCGTTGTCAGTCTAAGCACGGAGAAAACGATAGTGCAGGATCCCCCTGAGGGCCAGTATCCAGAGATCAAATACGAAGAAGAACAGCTTCTCCTTCGGGACAGGGTTCTCGACAAGAGAATCCTCGACACAAAAGGATTCGATGTAGAAGTCGTCTACGACGTACAACTCCTTCTCGTGAAGGACAAACTCTTCGTGGTAGCAGCTGATGTCGATCGACATGCAATGCTGCGCAGACTCGGGTTCAGGCGACTGGCCAAGTCTCTGCACGAAATCAGCGCGGATAAGGACATCATACCTTGGCGATATGTTCAGGCGCTGCCAGCAGACCTCACAGGCACGAAGGGAGACGTGAAGCTTACTGTCGCAAGGGAAGGTCTCAAAGACATACACCCGGAAGACCTGGCTGACATACTCGAAGAACTCAGCCACGAAGAGAGAATCCACATCTTCAGCGCACTCGATAGTGAAGTTGCGGCTGACGCTCTCGAAGCTACCGAGCCGAGAGTCCAAAGGGAAATCTTGGCTTCGACTAGTACCGAGCGAGCGGCACAGATATTCGCGCACCTGTCTCCGGTCCAGATCGCTGACATAATCGCGATTCTTCCACACGATGATTCAGCAGAATTTCTGAAGATACTGAAGGGTAACGTCGCTTCCAAAGTCCATCAACTGCTCACTCAACACGATGTTCCCGCGTCGGCCCTCGCGATGCATTGCTTTCTAGGATTTCCAGGCGATCTGACAGTCGAGGAAGCCTTCACGAGATACCGAGAAGAAGCGCGTGCCTGCGACGTAACCATGTACGTCTACGTTGTAGACGACGATCAGCGCCTCAGAGGCGTCATAGACATCAACGAACTCTTGCAAGCGGATCCGAAGAACAAGCTTGAGCAGATTATGACGAGAAATGTCGTAACCGTTGCGCCCACTGCGATGCGTGGAGATGTCGAGGCACTTTTTCTCAAATACCACTTTAGGGCGATCCCGATAGTCGATGAATCGAACAAGATTGTAGGCGTCATAAGAGAGAAGGACGTATTCCTAAAGGAGGAATAGCAGCCAATCACTCGAAAGTGAGGAAGAATGCCGAGAGTACAAACAACCAGAAAATTAAGGCCGTACTCCTATTCCTCAGACTGTATCTGATCTTTCTCGTCGGCTTGATAATCTACAAGTTTCTGACTCAGATACACTAGTCCGATTCCGCGACAACTCGGGCTGCCTTAACCATATTCTGAAGCTTCTTCAAGGCAACCTCGTATGCTCCAGGAACGCCGAGCATGCCTCCGAAACCGCAGTCAGGCTTCACAATGATCCGATGCCCGAACGCGTTCAGTGCGCTCCGTATCGAGGCCGAGATCTCCTCCACAGACTCAACCTGAGGCTTCACTGAGGAAACACAGCCGTATGCCAGAAACTTCCCTGTACGTTCGAAGTCATCCTTTGTGTACGCATGAATGTTTGCTGGAGATCCGGCGAATTCATGATCGACAATGTCGACCTTGCTTTTCAACAGAACATCCTTCACGAGCGGCGTCACCGTGCCACAGACGTGGATCGCAGAAAGGCCAGACGCCTCAGCAAGTATCGTATCGAGCGTGTCGATGACGAACTCTTCGCCATAGTTGAAGAGGACTTTTCGTCCGAGCATGATGGAGAAGAAGGGCTCGTCTATGTTGATCAAGTCGAATCCTAGTTCACTGAGCCGTCTGCATGACTGGCCAAGAACCTGAGCGAGCGCCCTTACGACGACAGGCTTTGAAGCGCCACACGTCATCAGGTTCCTTCTGTTCAGATAGCTCGCGAGGGTGAAAGGACCTGTAATGCAGGCCTTGGTCCCCTTGACCTTCGAGGTCAGCCCGTGCTGACGAAGATAGGTCAGGAAGTATTCTGCTCGTTCGACACCGATCGGTTCTGACGGGGTCTTGATCTCATCTGAGAGCAGCTCAGCCTCTTGGCCTCGGATCTTGATCTTCGGCTCAACCTTGGAGAGCGGGATCAGAAACTGCAGCCCCATGTTCATGGGGTTGGAGGGCGAGCCTGGAAACTGAGGATAACACGGATAGTCTAATCCCACTGAAAGCTTGTCGAGTATTGCCCGATCTGTGTTCCTCTTGTCCCCGTCAAAATCATCCTCAAGGGGCAGACTACCCACATCCACCGTTGCGAAAAGCAACTCGTCCAATCGCTTCTTCAAATCTATTCTACCCGATGAATACGAGACGGTGCTTGGCGCTTGCGTTTTGCCTGTGATAGTGGTAGGCGCTGGGTTATGAGTTCGCGCCAGAGCTTCATTTGTCTAGGGAAAGCTGGTGGCATTGGGCGCTCAAGGCGTGGCTAACCAAGACCACGTGTTTGGAGCCTTCCCCACGTCGGGCCTTGGAGCCTCGTTGCGGCTTCAGTCAATCGGAGCCCGTTCAGCTTTCGCTTTGTTGACCTGCCATCTTAGCCTCAGACGGTCTCCTCCCTCAGGTTCTCCGTTGCTGGTCTCGGCGTGACGAGGGAATCACAATATTTAAGATTCCACGTGTGTCCGGTAGTCCTCGCCGAGTTTGAAGTAGATGTCATCAGAAGCAGAAGGAGAAGGGCAGCCAACGGCTGCTGTGAACGTCAAGGTCGAAAGCCTTGGCCCAGAATCTAGGCAAGTGAACGTTACCGTGAAAGTGGTCACGAAGGGCGAGGCCCGCGAGACCGTTTCTCGGAGAGATGGCTCGACGCACAAAGTTGTAGATGCTCTCGTCGGAGATGAAACCGGCGTAGTCTACCTTACCTTGTGGGACGACAACATCGAGAAAGTCAAGGAGGGCGACACGATAATCGTCAAGAACGGCTACGTCACGCTCTTCCGTGGATCAATGCGGCTCAATATAGGCCGCTACGGTTCATTGGAAACGGGCGCCCCGCCAATCGAGACTGTCAACGCTGACAACAACCTTTCCAACAAGGAATATCCCATGCCTGAGAGGCGTAGGGAGCCGAGCTTCAGACCTAGATATCGGGACGAGGGAGGAGGCGGCTACGGCGGCAGAGGACGAGGTAGAGGATACGGCGGCGGCCGCGGCCGTAGCAGAGGAAGATACTAGAAACGGGCCACTCCAAGTTCAGACTCTAGAACTTGAGGTTGCTTCGCACAGTAGTGGGAACTCTGCAGACACGTTCCGTAGAGCAAGGCCGCGCGGGCTCTTCGCTACCCTTAAATCAAATCTTCCTACGCTCAAGCTTCGGTCTCGCTAATGGAGGACCTTGTTCAGCACGCAATCGAGGCTGCTTCTGCGAAGGGAGTTCAGTATGCTGAAGCACGGCTTCACACCGACAGCGGCAGCGGAGTCACCCTAACCAATGGAAAACCCGAGCCAGTTCAGCTCGCCAAGGCGAAAGGTATCGCGGTCCGCGTGCTCGTTGATGGTGCCCTAGGATTTGCATCCACAAACGACCTGTCCAAGGAATCTCTGGACGAAACCGTAAATATAGCATACAGAACCGCCAAGGCGTCGAAGAGACTGGTCACCAAACCGATACGCCTCTCAAAAGAGAAAGCAGAGCATGCGAACTGGGAGACGAAAGCGCGAAAACCACTCCTCGACGTTACGATCGAGGAAAAACTGGCGGTCCTTGAGGAGATCGAGAAGAACCTCAGCCCAAGCGTCGTGAAGGTGGATCTTCCTTCTCGGACGCTCGTATTGATTGATGATATTACCGACCGGTACTTCGCCGATACCGAGGGATCGAAGATTCATGGGGTGGCCTCCAGGATTGGTTTGCTCTTTGTCTTCACTGCAAGTGAGCCTGGAAAGGGGATAATCCAGAGAATAGGCCAGAAAGGTGAAACAGGCGGATGGGAACGACTCGAAGCATGGGATCTTCCCAAATGCGTTCCTGAAGAAGCGAGGATTCTAGGGAAGATACTTCGTGAGGCAAAGCAGGCCCCCCGGGGAGAGCTGGATCTCGTTCTAGGGTCGGAGGTTACTGGTATCGCTTGCCATGAATCATGTGGACATCCTCAGGAAGCTGACAGGATCCTAGGTCGGGAGGCCGCGCAGGCTGGGGAATCCTACCTTAAGCCGGACATGATCGGCCACCGAATCGGCACCGAAGCCGTCACGGTTGTGGACGATCCTACGGTTCCAAACTCCTACGGCTTCTACGAGTATGATGAAGAGGGCGTGCGAGCAGGCAGAAGGACACTGATCAAGAACGGCGTTATCGCAGGGTTTCTGCAGAACCGCGAGACCGCCGCGGAACTTGGAGTCAGCAGTAACGGGGCAGCTAGGGCCGTGAGCTACGATAGAGAGCCGATCATCAGAATGGCAAACACGTTCATGCTTCCAGGCGAGTACAACGATGATGAGCTAGTCGAGGACCTGAGCAAAGGCGTCTTCATCAAGACATTCATGGAATGGAATATCGACGATAGACGATACAATCAGAGATACGTGGGGCTCGAAGCATACCTGATCGAAAACGGGCAGATCACGAACGCCGTGAGGAACCCAATTCTGGAGATCACCACACCGGGGTTCTACGGTAGCGTGGACGCTGTCGGAAAAAAGGTGGAGTACGAGGCCGCCACGTGCGGAAAGGGGGAGCCGGAACAAGCAGCCCCAGTGTGGCACGGCGGGCCACCGATACGCCTGCGGAAGGTCAGACTGGGAGGTTAAGCAAGTGAATCCAGAACAGATCGTGGATCAGGCTGTCGAGTATGGCCAGAAACTTGGTGCGAGAGAAGTTGCGGCTGCCGTGACCCGCGAGAAACGTAAGATGCTCAAGTTCGCGAACGACTCCGTCACGATTGTGCAGTCGTGGGATCAGACCGTTCCGACAGTGTACATGCTATCAGAACGTAAACGGGCAGGAGCCCATGTGGAGAATCCGAGCATGGACGCATTGAAGGAGGTCATGAAGACGCTGAAAGCCGCGATGGACATCACCAAACCAGGTGAGGTTGAATCCACTCTTCCTAAGGGGCCGTTCAAGTACGAGCCTGTTCCGCACATTTTCGACGCTCGAATCCCGAAGATGACTGACGAACTTGTAGACTTAGCTGAGGAAGCCATGAAGGCGGCTAGGGCTGAAGGAGCACGACGATCCTCCGGCGTACTCGTCACCAGCGAATGGGAGAGACATGTGAGGACTTCTGCCGGGGCGGAAGGCGAAGACAAGGGAACAGATATCAACCTGTCGATACGAGCCTTTGTCGACGACGATTCAAGCGGCCAAGGCAACAGCTGCGCCACCCGACTTGAGGATTTCAATCCTAAGCTCGCAGGAGCAGAAGCGGGGAAGATCGCGAATCAAGCCAGAAATCCGGTCTTCGGAGACGAAGGCAAGTATAGAGTACTGTTTGGTCCCTCCATAATGGCGGAGTTCTTTGACAGAATCGCAGACTTCGCAACCGCCTACTCCGTTGACCTCGGCCTATCGTTTTTCGCAGAGAAGATAGGTCAGAAGGTTGCTTCCGAGAAGCTCACTTTGGTTGATGACCGGCGCATGCCTGGCGGGATCAACTCCTGCTCATTTGACGAGGAAGGCTATCCGACTCAGCGGACGACCATCATCGACCGCGGCACTTTGAAGACGTACTTGCACAGCTCGTACAGCGTCGCCAAGTACGGCGGAGCATTGACGGGTAGTGCGTTCTATGTTGGCGGGACATGGTGCATAGCTCCCGTGGCTCTCAACATCGTCGTCGAGCCAGGAGAATACGGTGAAGAGAAGCTCTTCGAGCAAGTAGGAGATGGGTTGTACCTCACGAACAATTGGTACACCCGATTCCAGAACTATCAGACAGGCGATTTCTCTTCCATCTGCAGAGATGGCGCTTTCGAGATAGAGAACGGCAAGATCGCACGATCGGTGAAAGGGCTCCGCATCAGCGACAATATGCCTCGCATAATGCAGTCAATCAGCGCGCTCTCGAAGGAGAGAAAATGGGTCAAGTGGTGGGAAGTCCCCGTCCCCGTCTACCTCCCGCACATGATCGTTGAGAATGTCGGAATCACGAGAGCCACCAAATAGTCACTCACACCTAGCAGTCCTCGGTGGGCGAGTGGCCGTGACGAGCGACGATAACTCACGAGTGATGCTAGTTATTCCGACGCTAAACGAAGAAGAAGCCATACGACCACTCGTAGAGGAAGCCTCCTCGCTGTTTCCCAGAATCGTGGTCGTAGACGGCCACAGTTCTGATCGAACTCGAGAGATCGCTCAGTCGCTCGGGGCCACGGTTATACTCCAAGAGTTCGGGCCTGGAAAGGGCTGCGGAGTCAGAACCGCCATGAAGTTCTTCCTGTCCCAAGCAGCCGAGATCATGAGCATCATTGACGGTGACGGCACCAACATCCCAAAGGACTTGATGCCTCTCATCGAGGCCGTGAAGGCGGGAGACGCCGAGATTGTAATGGGGTCTAGGACGCGGGGAAAAAGGGATCCTGGATCCATGAATTGGATCACGATCGCGTCGAACCGAGTTGTCTCGTACTTGCTTTCAGTCAGATATGGAGGGAGCTTCACCGATATTCAGACAGGCTACTGGGTGTTCAGTAGAAGCGCGGTTGAGCGACTGCTCCCCGGCCTTCATTCTACTCGATTTGAGGTTGAGCTCGAGATCTTCGCGAAGGCGAGGTCATGCGGACTGGTACTGAAAGAGCTCCCCGTTGGCTTCCGCAGTAGGTTGGGACGGACAAAGTTCAGTTTTGGTCTAAGAATGAGAAACCTGTATTTTGCATTCAAGTACATCTTGTCCTTGAGTAAACCTGACTGACACCATCCCCGTGCCGAGTTGAAAACAGAAGATGCAAAGGTCTCACCATACCACTGTTTCATCGCGGCCTCTCAGGAGGGCATTCTATGAAAGAAACACGGTGCGCGTGGCAAGGGAACTTCTTGGCAAGGTTCTCGTGAGAAGACTCGGAGACACTCGGTTGGAGGGGATCATCGTTGAGACGGAAGCATACAGAGGATACGACGACGCGGCTAGCCATGCGTACAGAGGCCCAACTCGAAGAAATCAAGTCATGTTCGGTGAACCGGGACACGCATACGTCTACTTCACATATGGAATGCACTATTGTCTGAACGTAACAACCGAACCCGCGGGACAACCGGGAGCAGTGCTGATCCGAGCTGTCCAACCCATTAAGGGCATCGTCGAGATGAAGAAACGGCGCAGAAAAGAGCACGTCAAGGATCTTTCGAATGGGCCGGCGAAGCTCACGCAGGCGTTTGCCGTGACCAAAGCCCTGAACGGCCACGACCTCACAACCGGAAGAGAACTGTACATCGCTGAACTTTTCCATCCAGAGGCGGCAAGAATTATCTCTGCGAGCAGAATAGGGATCAAGGCCGGCTCAGAGAAACCTTGGCGTTTCTCCATCAGGGGTAATGCGTTCGTGTCCAAACGATAGCGGCGATATTGTTCGCGAGCGGAATTGCGGGTAGGCCGAGAGCCATCCTCAACAACATGTGCATCCAGTCGAAGGAGACGACATATTCAGGATCGTTTGAGTAGGAGAATCCTCAAATGGCGATTGGTGAAAAGCGGGCATGTGTAGAAGAAGTCAGTACTTTTCGACTTCTCCGTGCACGTGACCTACCTTGAGCAGGGCAAGGTGATGGACCGCTGAGGGCACTCGCAGTTTTCCAGTGTTATGTATCCTTTCTATCCGATGGAAGGCTTCTCTGTCAATGTCCTTGTCAAGGGTTAGCGTGCCACTATTCTCCAGCTGGAATTGTCCCAGCTCTTCATGGAGGCCAAGTATGTCTGCCTTGGATAGGCTGACGGTTCCTGTGAAGACGAGCTTCTTGGTGTCGAAGACATTAGGTATTGCTCCGCCTGCCTCAGTCAGGTAGGCTCGCATGGCATCGTTTACGATGTCAGCTACGTTCTTGCCTTGCTCCTTGGCTTGTGCTACGATCTTGTTGTAGAGGTTCCTGTCGAGCCCACGAATGAGGACAGCGTTGCTAGACATGTCAGATTCCCTACAGAAGTTATTCCGTATATCTTGTTTACTTGCTTACATTGCTTACATAAGTTGCTTATAAATCTTGTTAAAGGTCTTAAGATGCTTACACCGTTCACTGTAGACAACGCGAAACACCCGCAACAAATGAAAGGAGAAGAAAATGGATTGATGAATGATCCCACGACTAGACTGCTCATCGAGGAATTCCAGGACCTGAGAGAGAGCCCGCTCAGGAAATGCGAGTGGTGCCACCAGCCCCTACCTAACGAACGGTACCATCTGCGTATCTGCCCAAAGTGCAGGAAGGCAACCATTGACGCCTTCCTGAAGGGCGAACTATAGGATCGACACTGCAGAGGAGCTCTTGTGCTCCTCTGCAACCCACTGGCAAGGTACCTTCTCGATTGACACTTGAGATCTCAGGCGAGAACGTTGAGCGGATCTCTTCCCATTCCAAGGAGTCTCACCCTGTCGAAGCTTGCGGACTACTGATTGGTACGCTCTCTGGCGATGTGCGGACCGTCACTGAAGTCTGGCCTGCGATGAACCGACTTTCTTCCGAGTCTTCATACGAGATTGATCCTGAGACGCTCTTTCGCGCCTTCTCCTATGCAGAACAAAGCAAGCTAGAGGTAGTGGGCTTCTATCACAGCCACCCATTCTCGTCGGCAGATGCATCTGCGATCGATAAGGCACGAGCCAATTATCCAGGGCTCTCATACGTGATCTACTCGATTCCGAGAAACGAGATCCTGTCGTTCTACTTCGATGGAAAACGACTCGCGCAAGAATCGTTAAGGATGGCGAGCGACTAGCCACAAGCTCCAACGTCCAGCGTCCGCACACTCTCGCGGCGCTTCTCACGCGTCTCAAATGCGTCGATCTCTCGACACATCAAACGCGATCGGCGCGCTTGCGATCATCTTGAGTTTCAAGCTAAGCGTGCAATTCGAGTGACGGTCGCCGGCGGGGACCCTATCCACCATAAAAGACTTTTCCGGAAACTGTGATGGGGATAGGGGGCGTCGTTCGCAAGTCCATCAGACAGAGTGGTGGACCCGTTGACGCGGATGAATAGGGTCGGGCTTTACCTAGTACACAATTATATACACAATTGTCGAAAACTATTAAACTCGTACGGAGCGACGCTACGCTAGCTTCATACTTCTGGAGCAAGAGACATTGGTAGAGGATAGCACGCACTCGGCCGGGACCACGGACGGCCACCCAGTCACTACGATAAGTCAGATTCGAAAGCGTGACGGACGACTCGACGCTTTCGACCAGAACAAGATCACAGGCGCTCTATCGAGAGCTATCATTCAAACGATGGGGAAGGACCTGGCCCTAGCCCAACGACTATCCGACCAAGTTGTGAAGATCCTTGAGGAGAAATTCGACGGGCGCACCATTCCCACAGTAGAAGAAGTTCAGGATATCGTCGAAAAGGTGCTGCTCGATAACGGTCAAGCCAAGACAGCCAAGTCGTACATCATCTATCGCCAGAAGAGAGCAGAGGTAAGGAAAGAGAAACAGCGCATACTCGAGAAAGAGGAGATCGATGACGTCGACAAGCGCTTCGACCTGAACGCCCTCCGTGTCCTGAAGGCGAGATATCTCCGGAAAGATACTGACGGCAAACTCATTGAGACTCCGAAGCAACTTTTCGAGAGAGTTGCCATTCATGCATGTCTGCCGAGTCTACTCTATGATGAGGCAGTCTTCGACAAGTCAGGGAAAACACCAGAGCATCCTGCAGAGGAGTTTGACCCTGTCGCAAATGAAGGAAAGCTCTCGATTGGCAAGTATACGCTCAACAGGTTCCACCTTGAAGCGCTGAAGCGAATGTACGATCGCTTCAACGGTGAAGGACGAGCGAAGCTTAGTTGGAGCGATTTCCTCACACACCTCCGCGAAGGCAAGTTCAACAATCACGAGGCGGAAGCGAGGTCGTTCTACGAGCTGATGGTTTCGAAGCGGTTCATGCCTAACACGCCGGCCGTCGCAAACTTTGGAAACGTCCTCGGAATGGGATCTGCCTGCTTCGTGCTCGACGTCGAGGACTCCATCGAGAGTATCATGGATGCGCTCAAGAAGACCGCGATAGTCTTCAAAGCTGGAGGCGGGATGGGTTACAATTTCTCGAAGCTGAGACCTGAAGGCGACTATGTCAGTTCCACCTCAGGGATTGCGTCTGGCCCGATAAGTTTCATGACTCTATTCGACACGATGACGGAGGTCATCAAGCAGGGCGGAATACGACGCGGTGCCAACATGGGAATACTCAACAGCAATCACCCTGACATCGAGAAATTCATCACCGCAAAGAAAGGAAACCGCGCGCTGAGGAACTTCAACCTGTCCGTTCTTATCATGCCAGATTTCTGGGAGTACTATGAGAAAGACAAGCCTTACCCGCTGGTGAATCCCCGTACGAAGGAAGTTGTGCGAACAACCAACGCCAGACGACTCTTTGACATGATCGTCTTCCAAGCCTGGGAAAGTGCAGAGCCAGGCGTCATCTTCCATGATCATGTGAACAAGTACAACCCATTCCTCAAATCGCTTGGGCCAATAGTCACAACGAACCCATGCGGAGAGGTCCTCCTCTATCCGAACGAGTCATGCAATCTAGGCAGCGTTAACGTATGGTCATTCGTCAAGGAAGAACCTGAAGGCCAGATCCAACTGGATTGGGACGCATTGAAGCAGACGGTTGAGTTGGCCACTCGACTCCTCGACAACGTCATCGACGTGAACAGGTTCCCTCTGAAAGAGATCGAGGAGATGACCTTGTGCACACGAAAAATAGGACTCGGAGTAATGGGCCTCGGTGACCTCCTATACGAGTTGAAGAAGTCCTACAATAGTGAAGACGCTCGTGAGTTCATGGAACGGCTGATGGAATTCATCAACTACCACTCCAAGCTTGCGTCAATACAACTCGCGAAAGAAAGGGGACCCTTCCCATACTATGACAGAAGCTTCTATCCCGAGGGAAGGCTCCCGTTCAAAGGATTCGAGCAGAAGGACAGGTGGAGACTCCCGTGGGATAAAGTCGCCCAGGAGATCAAGAAGTCAGGCGTGAGGAACAGTTACACAACCGTCATCGCTCCCACCGGTAGCATCTCCATGATTGCCGGCTGCAGCAGCGGAATCGAGCCTATCTACAGCCTCGTCTATGAGAAGAACGTGAAGGTTGGAAGCTTCTACTACGTTGATCCGGTCTTCGAGAAGATAATGACGGCACAGGGACTCTACGATGAGGAGCTGATCAGGGACATTAGCGGTGCAGGTGGGAGCGTTCAGAGCATCAACTACATGTCAGGCAACATCAAGCGCACCTTCGTTACAGCAATGGACATCACTCCTGAGGACCACATTCGAGCATTGGCCGCGTTCCAGAAGTGGGTAGATTCCTCGATATCGAAGACTAACAACTTCCCCGCCGACGCCACCGTCGACGACATGCGGGAGAGCTACCTGCTTGCCTACAAGCTAGGCTGCAAAGACGTCACCGTGTTCAGAGACACCTCAATCAAGGGCCAAGTGCTCGTCACGCCTGGAAAGGCGGAGAGGAACGAGAACCCATCTGGCACAGGAAAGCCTACGAGCGGAACACGGGCCGTCGCAACGGGAACAAGGCAGCGCCTGCAGGTTCTAGCGATCGGTGCACCCATAGCCAGCCCGGATTCAAACCATTTGGTAAGAGGACAAAACGGCGAGAAGCCAAGCTACTGCCCACAATGCTACGGATTCGTAGTCTTCCAGGAAGGATGCTACATTTGTCCCGAATGCGGCTGGGGCGCATGCAGCTAGATCAGAGCCCTTAGCTCTGTTTCAGGAACGAAAACGGCGGGTCACTTGGCTCGAATGGCATCCTGGCCATTCATGTGAGGCCTCAGAACTCCGGGGATGGCTATTGAGCCATCGATTTGCTGGAAGTTCTCCAGAATAGCTATGAGAGTCCTTTCGGTGGCCACGAATGTGCTGTTGAGTGTGTGCACATACTCGGTTGGGTCGCTTGTCCTGTCTCTGTACCTGACATTTGATCTGACGGCTTGGTATGATGTGCAGTTGCTGCAGGATACTGCTTCTCTGTAGGTGTTCTGTCCTGGCAACCAGACTTCGAGGTCGTACTTCTTGGCGGCCACTGTTCCAAGATCTCCGCTGCAGACGTTGACCACCCTGTAAGGAAGGCCCAAGGCTTGGAAGAGTTCCTCGGCGTTTGCGATGAGTTTCTCATGTTCTTTCCACGAGTCTTCGGGTTTGCAGAAAACGAACTGTTCCACTTTTTCGAATTGGTGGACTCGGAAGATCCCCTTCGTGTCTCGTCCATGGGCTCCTGCCTCTTTTCTGAAACATGGACTGACTCCGCCGTATCTCAGTGGAAGAGTCTTGCCGTCGAGGATCTCACCAAAGTGGAATGCGTTAAGCGCGTGTTCAGATGTTGCGAGCAGGTATAGGTCTTCGCCATCGATTTTGTAGATGACCTCCTCGAAATCTGAAAGCGCAACTGCGCCTGAGAGAACCTCTCTCTTCAGAAGATACGGCGGCTGCATGACTGTGTAGCCTTTCTGAGTTATGAAGTCGAGCGCGTAGCCAATTAGAGCATAATTGAGCCTGACCAGATCCTTCTTGAGATAGTAGAACCTGGCGCCAGCCACTCTGGCGGCTCTTTCTAGGTCGACCAAGTCGAGTTTGGTCGCAAGATCGATGTGGTCCAAAGGTTTGAAGGAGAACTGTGGTGGCGTCCCCCACTTCCTGATCTCCACGTTATCATGCTCATCTTTTCCTGCTGGAACGCTCTCGTGCATGATGTTTGGAAGTTGCATCAGGGTCTGGTTGATTCTCTCTCGAAGGTTCCCAGCTTCCTGCTCCAATTCTCGGATCTTGTCAGGGATGGCTTCGGCTTCATGCATTACAGGCGCGGCGTCTTGCCCCTGTTTTCGTAGCTTTGCGATCTCTTCCGTGAGCTTGTTCCGCTGTTGCCTCAGACTGTTCGCTTGAACCTGCACAGACCTCCACTTCTGGTCGTTCTGGAGCAGTTCGTCAACCCAATCTAGCTTGTCGGTGGCTCCACGTCGTTCTAGGTCTGCCTTAACGATGTCTGGGTGTTCACGAATGAATTTGATCTCAAGCATGCACGTTGCGCTCCTGTCAATCCCTTCGCATCATCAACGTATGTTCTTACTGAATGAAGCCGTTCGACTCGTATGAAAACCTTCCATCGAATTCCGTCAGTTCTGCGTGGGTCTTACGTTTGATTTGTGTGCACTTTTGATTGCGCTTGTCACAAGGCTGGAAGACTTTGAGATGAGCTGTTTCAGTCTCCTAGGCGTGCGCCCTTCACAGTAGATTCTGATCTTACCCTCAGTTCCTGACTTCCTAACCAGTATCCAGCTCTCGTCGTGGAAGTTGACTCTGACGCCATCAAATGTCCATACCTCATTGACATCTTTCTGTCTCGTCAGCTCTTGCGAGACTTTGGCCATGACGATATCCTTCGACTCGTCTGGGCATCGGAAGAAGAATCTCTTCTGAGGATTCTCGGGTATTCCCCGGAAAAGTGAACTAACCGGCCCTTTCGTTTGACCCAAGCTTTGAACGAGTCTGCACGCAGCGTAGACGGCGTCGCCCCAGAATCCCCAAGTGGGGTCTATGATCTTCCAAGGTTCACAGCACAGTCTGATGCTCTTCCGGTTCTCTTCATCGAGTACTGCATGAGTCTTCCCAAGCCTTGTGCGCTCGACTTTTCCCCCTGACGAGCGAGCTACCACGTAGATGCGTGAAGAAGTGTCCACGCTTGTGATGATCCTACCGGGCCCATTCTCTGCAAGCAATAGACGAGCGAAGAAGGCGAGCACGGTGTCGTTGTTGACGTACCTGCCTTTCTCGTCGATCACTGCCAGACGGTCGCCGTCACCATCATGAGCTATTCCCAAGTCAGCCTTGAGGCTGCGCACGAAATTGCACGCAGTGACAAGATTCTCAGGACTCGGCTCGGCAGGCCTTCCTGGGAACCGCCCATCAGGATGAGCATTCACTGATATGACTTCGCAGCCCAACTTCGACAAGATCAACGGCGTAAGATTGTACGTAGTGCCGTTGGCACAGTCCACCACAACCTTCAGTTTCCGCCGCAATGATCCCACTCGTCTCAGAATCAGTTGCGCGTACTCGTCGACGAAATCGGGCGCTACGATCTGCGTGCCCATTCGATCCCAAGTCACGTCGGTAAACTTGCGCCACGCGATGAACTGTTCAAGGATCTGTTCTTCTTCGGGAATGTACTCTCTTCCTTCGTGTGAGTAGCATTTCACCCCGTTGTCCTCCGGAGGATTGTGGGATGCGGTGACCATGATGCCCGCGTTGGCGCCCACAGCTCGAACGCCGAAAGCCAGAACCGGCGTCGGCACTATTCCGGCGTCGACTACGTCAACGCCTCCTCCCAAGAGACCTCCCAGAACGGTTGCCCTCAGCTCGGCTGAGGTAGTTCTATAGTCTGAGCCTACAACGACTTGACCATCATTCGCGAGCATTGTACTCATTGCTCGCGCCAGATCAAGCGCAAACCTTTCCGTCACTTTGCTCCGAACGTTTCCGCGTATGCCAGAGGTCCCGAAGAGTTTAGGAACATTCGATCCATCTTGCAAGTTACCTTACCTACTCGAGTTTCTTGCGGAACACAGCCACCGCCATGACGAGCATGATAATGGTATACGCTGAAAGGAAGATGAAGTCTTTCGCCACCACCTCAAGGCCAGCCCCTTTCACGATTACAGATCTGAGTGCGTGAATCATGTATGTGAGGGGCAGAATATACGATATGGGTTGCACGAGCGGAGACATGGCCTCGATGGGATAGAACGTTCCTGACAGGAATATCATGATGTAGATCACAGGCATTATCGTTTGTACAGCTTGCATCTGCGTCCTCGACCCTGCAGAAACGAGCGTCCCCAAGCTCAAGGACGCCGTTAGAAACACGGCCAGGAACAGTGCGATAAGGAGAACGCTACCTCGGACTACAAGGCTGAACACGTACACAGCGACAATGAGCATCGTTGTTGCGCTGAGGAATCCGAATCCCATGTAGACGATCAACTTGCCGAACAGTATCTCAAAACCACTGACAGGCGTTGCGATGAGTTGCTCTATCGTGCCTCTTTCTCGTTCTCCCGCAATCGCCATAGAAATCAGGATCATCGGGAAAATCTGCAGGAAGATCCCGATTATGGCGGGCGCGATGAAATCGATGTACCTCAGCGATGGATTGTACATCACTAGTCGTTCAACTTGAACACTGAGCTTCGGCGTGAAGCTGAGTGCTATGCCCTGCACCACTGGAGCTACAGCACCTGCAGAGACAGGATCTGACCCATCCAACATCACATAGATGAGGGCTTTGGACGATTTCAGGTCATCCTCGAACGTTGAAGGAATGAGTATCACTACCTTTGCTAAGCCATCTCGGACGAGGGCTTCCGCTTGCGGTTCGTCATCTTCGTAGTATCTTATCCGAAGCGTATCGCTGACCTTTAGTGCATCAATGAATTTCTGGCTCAATGGGCCGCCGTCTTTGTTTACGATGACGGTTGTGATGTGTTTGACTTCACCACTGAAGGCGAGTCCAACGATCGTCATCAATAGAAGAGGCATGAAGAGGGTGAGGGCGAAGACGCGACGGTTCCTGATTAGATGCGTCACCTCTTTCTTCGTCATCAGAAGAATTCTATCTAGAGCCGTGTCCTCTCACCCGCGTCTTCAACGAGTTTGATGAATACGTCTTCTAGGCTCGGTTGGAGCTGTCTCACTTGCAGGACCTCGACCCCGTGCTCTCTAAGCAACGATGTGAGTCTTGGGATGGCGGAGGCTGCTTCCTCAACCGTCAACTGGATGCCCCCATCGGAAGTGTGGATCTCTCGCACAAGTTCCGAATCCTTGAGTATTTCACCAGTCCTTCGCAAGTCTGCTGTGACGAACTCAACTCGCTCGCCGCCGACCGCTTTCCTCTTCAGCTCCGTCGGTGAGCCTAATGACACGAGCTTTCCATAGCTGATCAGGGCAAGTCTGTCGCAGAGTTCCGCTTCATCCATGTAGTGTGTGTTGATGAAGAACGTCACACCGCGCTTGTTGAGTTCCCTGAAGTACTGCCAGAATATTCTTCGGAGGGGCGGGTCGATCCCGGCGGTGGGTTCATCCAGAATAAGCAGTTCCGGATTGTGGATCAGGGAGACGGCAAGAGACAGTCTACGTTTCATGCCTCCAGAGAGCTGTCCTGCGTAGTGCTTGCGAAAATCTTCCAGTCGAACTAGCTGCAGGATCTCATCTGCGCGCTTTCGTCTTTCGTCCCGTGGAACCCGGTAGATGCTTCCGAAGAACTCTAGGTTCTCGTCTACGGTTAGATCGTCATAGAGCCCGTATGCCTGAGGCATGTATCCAATTCGCTGCTTCACTTCCTCAGGCTCCGTCACAACGTCGTGACCAACGACCGTTGCTGTGCCTGATGTTGGCATCATGAGACCGCATAGAATCCTTACCGTTGTGGTTTTTCCTGCCCCATTTGGGCCGAGGAATCCGAATATCTCACCCGCATTGACGGAGAGATCCATGTGGTCGACAGCGACTAGACCGCCGAACTTCTTCGTGAGGCCAGAAGTCTGCACCACGTCACGCGTCATGCGATCTAGCCAACCCACAGGATGTGATGTACCGCTCGTTGACAGACTGAATAGATAAGAATACGTCTTGCACTCTGAATCAGATCTCCTACATGCATGCTATTTGCAGGAGTACTTCATCAACTGTTTTCGAGTCGAAGAGGATCGTTCAAGATGACGTTGATCGAGTTCCGAGGAACCAAGCCCAAGATCAGCCCAGGCACGTATGTCTCCCCAAGAGCTACTCTGATAGGCGACGTTGAAGTCGGCGAAGGCAGCAGCATCTGGGAGAACGCTGTGCTGCGCGGAGACATGGGCCGAATAAGAATCGGAAGACACAGCAGCATCCAAGACAACTGTACGATACATACAGATCTTGGCGGCCAATGCGTTGTCGGAGATTTCGTAACCGTCGGGCATAACGCAGTCATTCACGGATCGATAGTCCACGATTACGTGGTAGTGGGCATGAACTCAACCCTCTTAGAGGGATCTGAGATTGGACCCAACTCGGTGGTTGCTGCAGGATCCGTGGTCTTGGAGAAAGAGAAAACGCCTCCAAAAGTCCTCTTGGCAGGCGTGCCAGCGAAACCTGTTAGGAACCTCGACACTTTGGACCTGGCAGCCATCAAAAACGCAGCTGATGCGTATGTCGACCTTGTCAAGTCCTATAGAGAGAAGCTTTGAGGTTCCCATTGATTCCTCTCATCTGATTTTTCTTGGGCTAGCCAGTCTCGCCCCAGCGTTGGAACAAGTTGTGGGGGACATTCAGCAGGTCCATGATTCGGCCCACGATGAAGTCTACCATGTCGTCGATAGACTTCGGTTTCGTGTAGAACGCCGGCATTGCAGGAAGAACAATAGCTCCTGCCTCTGACACCAGCAGTAGGTTTCTGAGTTGGATTGTGCTCAGCGGAGTCTCTCTGGGCACCAAGATCAACTGCCTGTGCTCCTTCAATGTGACATCGACAGCTCTTGTTATGGCGTTGCCAGATAGACCGTGGGCGATTGAGGCGATGGTCTTCATGCTACATGGAACGATTATCATTCCAGCAGTCTTCACTGAACCGCTTGAGGCCGGTGAATCCATGTCGTGCTCCGAGAATGTGCGAGTCGCGAGTTCCTCGAGTTTGTGCAGATCCTCATTTTCCTGCTTCATGACGTTCTTCGCTTCGTCGCTTACTAGAAGAAGCGTCTCGTGTCCGCTGCGCTTCAGCTCTTCGAGGAGGCGTCTTGCGTAGATGGATCCGCTTGCGCCGGTCACCGCCACGACGAACAGCATGAAGAGACCATCCTGCGAATCTAAGTATCTTCTAAGGGATAGCGTGCGCTATATGGCTTGACTCTGACAAAACGAGTATCGAGGATTCTGGGAAATCAGGAAAAAGGATAGGGGAGGAAGAGCTAGTTTAGAACTCTTCCCCGCCACCAGGAGGCATGCCTCCGGGCATGCCTGGAGGCCTGCCGGGTGGGCCGCCGCCGCCTTTCGACGAGACCACATCGTCGATGCGTAGGATCATGCACGCTGCTTCGGTTGCGGAGCGGATGACCTGTAGCTTCGTCCGCAGAGGTTCGACCACGTTCTGCTTGAGCATGTCCTCAACTTTGCCGGTTACGGCGTCGACACCCATCCACGTGTTCTCAGGCTTTTCGTGTTTCGCCCTTAGGTCGACCATGATATCGATAGGGTCAAGTCCTGCGTTTGCCGCAAGCGTCATGGGAATGGATTCGAGCGCTTCCGCGAACTCCTCGATGCCAAGCTGTTCTCTTCCGCCGACGGTCTTAGCGTAGCTCTTGAGCTCTTTCGCAGCCTCGGCTTCTGAGGCTCCGCCGCCAGCGACTATCTTTCCGTCTTCTACGGCGTTTCTGACGACACAGAGGCCGTCATGCAAGGACCGTTCGGCTTCGTCGACTACATGCTCGGAGCCTCCACGGAGAACTATCGTGACCGCCCTAGGGTCTTTGCATTCTCTCACGAAGATCAGCTTGTCATCTCCGATCTTGATTTCTTCAACCAGCTTCGCTTCACCGAGCGCGTCGTGGGACATGTCCTTGGTGCTCGCGAGTATCTTTGCTCCCGTTGCCTTCGCGAGCTTCTCCATATCGCCGCTGCTCAAGTTCTTGGCTGCTAGAATTCCCTTCTTTGCGAGGAAATGCAACACGATATCGTCTATGCCTTTCTCGCAGAAGATGACGTTCGCGCCTGAGCCTGCGATTTGGTCTGCCATCTCCTTGAGCATTCGTTCCTCTTCATCGAGGAACATGTGCATCTGCTCTGGGTTTTCGATGTTGATCTTCGCGTCAAACTCGGTCTTCTCGATCTCTAGCTTCTGGTTGAGTAGAGCAATCTTGGCCTTCTGTACCTGCTTTGGCATTTGGCTGTGGGAAATCTCCTTGTCGATTACGACGCCTTCGACCAGTTCGGTCTCTTCAACACTCTTGCCGTGCTTCTTCACGACCTTGACCAGATCGATGTCAGCTTTGGTCTTCCCATCTCGTTGTTCCTTGATCTGCTCCACTGCTTTGACAACGAGCTTTGCGAAGAACTCCTTCTCTGCTGCGATATCTTTGGTTGCCATCGAAGTGGCGGCAACCTGGCGCAACCGTGCCTCATCTTTGGGATCCACCGTTAGCGCGATCTTGCTGAGGAACTCTGATGCTCTATCAGCAGCTTTCTTGTATCCATCAACAATTATAGTGGGGTGGACGTCTAGGTCTAGTAGTTTCTCAGCTTTCGATAGAAGTTGACCCGCTAGGATGACGACTGTGGTGGTTCCGTCGCCGACCTCGTTGTCTTGTGTCTTGGCTACTTCGACAAGCATCTTGGCAGCCGGATGCTGGATATCAAGTTCCTTCATTATTGTGGCGCCGTCGTTAGTGATGATGATATCGCCGATTCCGCTGACAAGCATCTTGTCCATGCCGCGTGGTCCAAGCGAACTCGCCACGGTTTCTGCGACGACTTTCGCTGCCATTATGTTGTTTCTCTGGGCATCTCGGCCGGTCGATCTACCGGTTCCTTCCTTAAGGATAAGTACGGGAATATTCCCGCCTGCTTGTGCCATTTTGTTCACCTATGAAATGATGAGACAAGATCGCCTAGGACCGGCGGTAATAAGTTTTGTGAAAGTCTCAGAAATGAGGTGCAAACCCCCTGTCGCCCGCCGGTTAACAGCCCTACCTGCCCTACCTGTCACCCTAAGACTTAACAGGGCCTGAAAGCCAAGAGCGGCCTAGCTCATCGTCTTGAAGCAAGTTTGCAACTAGGATAATCCCGGGATTTGGCATCCGCAGACCGTCTATCGGGCACTACCTTACGATCAGAGTTGGGCACTTTGCGTGGTGACTTACCTTATCTGAGACGCTTCCGAGGAAGAAGGCCCTTACCTGAGAGAGCCCGCGGCTGCCCAATACTATCAGGTCCACCTTCTCGTCGGCTCCTGCTCGAAGTAGCTCCTCTGCGGGCACACCTTGTTTCAAACGAGTTTCCACGGGGATCCCTTGAGCTTTCACAATCTCCTCGCCCTTTGCGAGAATCGCCTTTCCGTCTTCCTCAAGCTCCCGAACGATAGCGGTGCCGGCCAAGACCCCTGCCTCGGGAGGGTTGATCGCGTATATCTGCCGCATCACGACATGAACCAGAACAAGTTGGCTCTGATACTTCTTTGCGAGATCGGTAGCGAAGTCTAGTGCTTTCAAGGAATAGTCTGAGCCGTCTAGGCCTACTAGGATCTTTGAGAACAATGTTCTCTGAGGTGAAATGCTACTCGACAGTCAAGATAAGAATTTGCCTTAACGCTGCCAGTAGCAGTCGTCGCCTAGGTGCTGCCATCAAGGCGATTTACGAGCTCAGGCACATCCGACAGGGAAGTGACGATAAAGTCTGGCTCTTCTTGTAGTAGTCGCGTCGCCGGGAAGGGCCCAGATGGGACAGCTACGCACCTTACTGACGCTGCCTTGGCCGCCTTTATGTCGATGATGGCGTCACCTACCAAGATAGCCTCATCAGTCTTTGCGCCCGCTAGGTTCAACGCTTTGAACACGATTCCTGGGTCAGGCTTTAGCTCGTCGACATCGTCCCTTGTGAGGACCGCGTCGAAGACTCCGACGAGACTCAGCCTCTCAAGAGTTCGGTCTGTACCGAGCCTTCCGTTGTTCGTGACGACGACTATCTTCTTCTTCATTTGGCGCAATCGATTCAGGGTTTCCTTGGCGCCTGGCATCAACTCAGCCCCCTCGGCCGCTTCGATCTCGATCGTCTGAACCTTCTCATAGATGCGTTTCTTGATCTCGTCAAGCCTCTCATTGCTGATCGAACCGCGTATCTCGTTCAGCATGGCGTAGATGCTCATCTGGTCACTAAAGCTAGGATGCCATAGACCGGCCTCTTTGAGCATCTGCAACGCTACTCTCCGCATCCACATATAATCAAGGTTGAACTTAGTGATCGTTCCGTCCATGTCGATGAGTATCGCTTTCAGAGTCATTCCTAGTGCCTACTCTTGCTCGGCTCGGTATAGATTCTGGGTCAAGCAGACAGCGTCCTTGGCTATTAGAACATCGCCGGTTTCTGGAAGAGTTAAGGATCTGAAGCTTAGCAACTCCTGACCGGCTCGTGCTTCATCTGTAGAACGGGTTTGGCTCACATTTGGGTTGGGTGATTTACTGGCCCATGTTAATGGATGCATCTTACTGGATTCTTGTTTGAGTTGGAATAGCGAGCGTCGAAGATGTGTCTAGATATCCTTAACTTTCAGGCGGAGCACCTGACGGCAGAGATTGATGAGAATGTTCTACTATGCACGTGGACCAATGATGTGGGTTACTCCGCTCTCAGCTTTCCCGACCCCGGTACCGCCGACCGCATACTACTACACCGTCCCACAATACTATGTTCCGCAGGCTGCACCTATCGAACCTGTGTACTATGGCATGCCAATCATGTATGGCGCACCCTATGCGACTTACGGAACCTATCCATGCGAGCCATGCTACTACCCGCAAGCTGCTGCACCGAACCTCCCACGGGGCGAGTATCGTATGGGAGGATGCCTTCTCATCTGCTAATAGCTCAACGTCTCAACTCTAGAGCTATGCGACGAGTAACGATCAAACATCATATTCTCCGCTCGGCCGAATCTTGACTGCGAGCAAGAGAACTTACGCGCCAGTCTGTCCCACGCGAGTCCCGCTCCTTCCCTGCATAGCTTCCCTGAGTTTGCCCAGTTCGGCGATGATACCGATCTGCCCACCGTTCTGAATAAATCTCATAACGGCAGTGATCTTCGGTCCCATGCTGCCTTCCTTGAAGTGACCTTCCTTCGCATACTGCTCCAACTGTTCAGGCGCAGCTTGCCTGATCAGCTTCTGCTTCGAAGTGCCATAGTTTAGGTACGCACCGTCAATGTCGGTGAGTATCACAAAAACTGAGGCGCCTATCAGTGTCGCAAGTCTCTGCCCAGCAAGGTCCTTATCGATAACGGCCTCAACTCCGCGTGCCTGAGTCCCTTTCTCTATGATTGGAATGCCTCCGCCGCCGCACGCCACGACGACGAACCCATTGTCAACCAAGGCCCTTATCGCGGATCGTTCAGCGATTATCTTCGGGTCCGGAGACGGAACAACTCGGCGGTAGCCTCTGCCGGCATCTTCCTTCACTACTAGGTCGGGACGTTGGGAACGGATCTTCTCAGCCTCCTCCTTCGTATAGAATGGCCCGACTGGCTTTGTTGGGTTCTTGAACGCGACATCGGCGGCGTCAACGATTACTCTTGTAACCACGGTTATGACGTACTTGTCAAGGCCCCTCTTCTTGAGCTCGTTGCGAAGAGCCTGCTGGATCATGTAACCGATGAAGCCCTGCGTCTCGGAGCCGCAGACATCCAGGGGAAACGGGGGAACAATGTTCTTCGCGGCCTCGTGTCTCAAGATCGTTGCCCCAACCTGTGGCCCGTTCCCGTGAGTGATAACGACCCTGTATCCGTCTTGCACAAGATCTGCAACGCGCTTGACGGTGTCGCAGACGTTTCGGTACTGCTCTTCGAAGGTGCCCTTTTCGCCTCGTCTGAGAATAGCGTTGCCGCCGAGCGCGACAACTACTAGATCGTTACTTGGCATTCCAATTGCTCTCCGAGGGGGGCAGAGATTGAGCAAATATCGCTTATCAATCTTCATCCTTGGCTAGGATGAGCCTAAGATGCCACGCAACTCTTTAGAGCGGGACACCTGGGCGTTCCAGACCTGAATCATTGAATGGATGGGCGGGCGTTGGCGAATCTTTCTGGTCGAGACTTGATAACGACTCAAGACTGGAGCATTGATGAACTCGAGGCGACTCTGCGCCTTGCACATAGCTTCCGCCAGAAACACCGAAAGAATCACGTTGCACCGTTGCTGCGGAACAAGACGTTCTTTGCGCTGTTCTATGCGTCCTCGACGCGTACACGAGCGGCCTTTGAAGCTGGAATGACCTACCTAGGTGGTCACGCTCAGTACATTGACGCTTCAACGACTCGTCTTGGCGCAGGTGAGGCGGTTAGGGATGTTGCGAAGATGTACGAGCGGTACGGTCACGGTCTGGGTGTGAGGATTCTCGATGATGTGATCGACTACGTTTATGGTAGAGGCATCGCTGTGGTGAGAGAGTACGCGAAGCATGCGAGTATCCCTGTGATCAATATGGCTTGTTGCACATACCACCCGACTCAAGGACTCGCTGACCTGATGACCTTGCGCGATGAATTCGGCACTAAGAAGCGGAAGAAGTACGTCATCATGTGGGCGTACTCGAAGGGTTTCCGCGGAAGATGCAGCGTACAGGAGGACGCGCTTATCACCTCACGATTCGGTTACGATGTTGTGCTGGCACATCCTGAGGGATTCGGAATCGATGACAAGATAGTCGCATCATGCTCAGAGAACGCTGCTGCGTCAGGAGGAACATTCACAGTGTCAAATGATGTGAAGACAGCTCTCGAAGGCGCAGACGCGATCTTCCCTCGAAACTGGGCGAGCAAGGAACTACTCGAAGTTGGAGCTAGCAGCTTCGGAAAGGAGCGAGAGACAGCACTGCATGAGAGGTACAAGCACTGGTCGTTGACCGAGGAAATGCTTGACATGGCTAGCAGGCAAGCGATAGTGATGCATGTTCTTCCTGTACTGAGAGGCGAAGAGGCGACTGATGGCGTCATGGACGGACCTCACTCTCGAATCTACCCACAGGCCGAGAACGGCCTCTACACGAAGATGGCCGTGCTCGCAATGACAATGGGCGAGAAGAAGAGAAGATAGACCGCAGGAAAGAAAGCTCGCACCCACTATTTCTTCAACTTGAGGACTCTCTGCAAAGCCTCGATATCTGGGTCGATTAACGGAGTTTCCACCGATCCTATTACATTCAAGTCCTTCAAACCGCTTCCCGTGATCTCAAGTACGACACAGTCATCGGCCGCGATCGTGCCTTGATTTCTCAGTCTTGTCAGTCCTGCCAGGACTGCGACTCCTGAGGGCTCCGCAAATACCCCTTCGGTCCTTGCTAGAGTTCTCTGTGCGTCAAGGATCTCCTCGTTTGTGACTTTCACAGCTCTTCCCGTCGAGTCGTCCAGCGCGCCAAGCGCGGCATCTCCGTCCCACGGGAGAGGATCCATCAAGCCTGTGGCGACCGAGTCTGGATGCTCCCAAGCTACTATCTTGTGCGAGTCCATCTTCTCGTCAAATGCTCTGACAACCGGAGCGCACCCGGTGGACTGAACAGCAACCATGCGAGGCTGACTCTTGACGAAGCCGAGTCGCTTCAGCTCCTCGTAACCTTTCCAGTTCCCAGCGAGCAATGCACCACTGCCAACGCCTGCGAAGACCCAGTTAGGAGTCTCCCAGCCGAGCTGTTCAGCGATCTCATACGACATGGTCTTCGGTCCCTCGGCTTGGTACGGATTGAAGAGAGCAAAACTCGGGCACGGGTACCAGCCGAAGCGCTTGCATACTAACCTTAACATAGTAACCGTTGGGTCGACGCCGCTCTCAAGTCCCTTGAGTCTGACAACATTCGCTCCGAACATGTTCAGCTGGGCAATCTTCCCGGGGCTTGCTTTCTCCGGGACAAATGTGTAGCATGCCAATCCCGCTTTGGCAGAGTATGCTGCAAGCGCTGCGGCCGCGTTGCCGCTGGAAGCGGAAGCTGTGGTGTCGAACCCAAGTTCAACAGCCTTCGAGACGCCCACTGTCATTGGCCGGTCTTTGAATGAAGCCGTCGGATTCTTCGTCTCATCCTTGAGGTACAGATTCCTCATTCCGAGGATCTTGCCGAGGTTCCTGCATCGAATGAGAGGTGTTTGGACTTCACTGAGTGTGACGATGTTCTCTTCATTCTCGATTGGCAAGAGCTCGCGGTATTTCCACAATCCGCCTCTGCGCTGCTCGAACATCTCTCGACTGATCTTGGTTGCCATCGAATCGTAATCATATTCTACGTTAAGTCGTCCGTCATCTTCCTTGCATGTGAACACACGGTCCTCCGGTGAGTACAGTTTCCCGCACTTGGTACATCGCAGTCCGGTCACGTACGCCATCTGTCTCAGCTCAACAACTCAGTGAAGCGTCTCCGCTTTCACCGGAGGCACTGGGGTTTTCTAAGCTGATCGGTGTTCTTCAGTTTCATGTCCAATGTGAGCGCTGCTAGCCGCCCTCTCGGTTGTAGGGCACGCCGAGTGCAGAGGGGGGACGTGCGCCTCGAGCGATCCCGACGAGAACCACCAGAGTGAGGATGTAGGGCACCATTAGTAGGAAGTAGTAGGGAATGATTGATCCGACAACTTGGAAGAAAGCGCCGAGCAGATATGCTGCGCCGAAGAGGAAAGTCCCGAAGAATGCTCTTGCTGGACGCCATTTTCCGAAGTACACCATCGCCACGGCTATGAAACCTCTTCCCGCGGTAATGTTCTCTGCTTGAAATGCGTGAGACGATAACGCCAAGTAGGCACCTCCGACGCCTGCTAGGGTCGCTCCTATTATCACGGCAGCGTATCGGATCTTGGTGACGCTTACACCTAACGTGTCGGCAGCTGATGGATTCTCGCCAACAGCTCTGATGTTCAACCCGAAAGTGGTCCGGCCAACTAAGATGACGACGAGAATGAGCATGACAAACGCTAGATACTCGATGATATCCTGAGAGAACAGCGAATCTCCAATCACGGGGATCTGTGAGAGCAGAGGTATGGGCAGTTCGGGCAGTCCACTGATCCTAATTGTTGATCCAATTTGACTGAAGAAGATGTCGTAAAGGAAGCCTGAAAGTCCGACTCCCAGGAAGTAAATCCCCAGACCGGAAAGGACCTGATCCTGTCTCAGGGAAATCGAGACGAAAGCCAACAGGAGCCCCATCAAAGCACCGCAGGCACCCCCTACTAGGACACCGAACAAGTTGTCATGTTGGAAGAAGCTGATCGAGAACGCGGAAATCGCTCCGACAAGCATCACCCCCTCTGTGCCCAGATTGATAACGCCGGCGCGTTCACTGATGACCTCGCCCAAAGCGGCGAAAGCCATCGGGACACTCAGCGCTATTATCGCAGCAATGAGTTCGGAAACCGACGCTGCGTCAACAATCATAGCCATCGTTCATGCCCTCTTGATTTCATATCTGGCGAGAGCCTGAATGATCAGAATCAACACAATAATGATCCCTTGCGAGAGAAGCGAAAGAGTTCTGGGGATCTGGAGAGCTCGCTCGACAGACGACATACCAGAAACAAGACCGCCAAAGAACAGCGAAGAGAAGATTACTCCTAACGGATGCATGTTTCCAAGCAAAGAGACCACGACTGCCGTGTATCCGATCCCCGATGCCTGTTCCGGCAATAGCTCGTGTGTAACACCGAGAATGTAGATTCCTCCTCCTAGACCGGCCAAAGCGCCGCTGAGAATCATTGCGGAGTTGATCACACGCTTCACCGGAATCCCGCTTGTCCTAGCCGCCGATGGATTGAATCCAACAGCACGTATGCTGTAGCCCAACGGCGTCCTGAAGAGAAAGTAGTACACCAAAATGCATAGAGCGACTGAGATGATGATCCCGATCGTCACGCTCGTATTGGGGACAATGATCGGCAGAGCTGTTTGAGCGGGAAAGATCGGTGACTCCGGATAGCTTCCCGGGATCGTCTTGTCCTGAAACGGACCTCTCACAAGCCAGTTCAAAGCTTCTACTGCAACATAGGTCATCATAATCGTGGTTATGATCTCGTTAATCCCAAGCCTTGATTTCATGAGTGCAGGTACTGTCGCGAACAACGCGCCACCCAAGAACGATAGCAACAAGGCGACCGGAATCATTACGTACGCTGGCAGGGGATCTTTGAGAAAAAGCAGTACAAACCATGTAACCGTTATTGCTCCGAAGACTTGCTGTCCTTCAGCTCCAATGTTCCAAACCTTGCCCCTGAACGCTATGGCAAGACCCAAAGCCAAGAGCATCAGAGGAGTTCCTTGAACGATAGTCTCGGCGAAACCTGCCGTTGTTCCAATTGTTCCCCTATACAATGCGTCCAACGCAACAAGCGGGCTTTTTCCCGCAGCAGCTAGCACTCCAAGAACGACTAGAGGCGAGACGACGTAGGCCAGGAGTGTAATAATCAGTATGGACCTACGGCTGACATCGAGTTTCGCTGTGACCTTCAATCTGGCCACGATCTCACGCTGCTGCAGCCATTCTCTTCGCGCCTGTCATTAGTAGTCCGATCTCTTCTGAGCTGGACTGTCCTGGTTCCAACAATCCGACCGTCTCACCCTTGTACATCACCGCGATTCTATCACTTAGAGCAATCAGCTCGGCTAGGTCTTCGTCGACAAGAAGTACTGCCGCACCATGGTTCCTCTGCTGTATGAGCAGGCTTCTGACATATTCTGTGGCGGCAACGTCCAAACCGCGAGTTGGCTGTGAGACCACGATGAGCATCGGGCTACCGGAGAGCTCTCTTGCCAGAATGAGCCGCTGAAGGTTACCCCCAGAAAGCGATCGAGCTTTCGCGGAGATGCCTGTGGCCCTTATGCCAAACTGAGTCATCGCCTGCTCCGCTCTGCTCCTGATTTCCCTATCGTTGAGGAATGTTGGAATCTTGGAGGCGAGCATCCCACAGACCGGGGGCTTGTTGAAGTCTTTGAGGATCAAGTTCTCGTCAATGCGAAAATCTGCTACGCTGGCGTCCTCAGTCCTATTCTCGGGAACGTATGCCAGACCTAGGTCTATGATATCTCTAGGCGCTTTCCCTGTAACATCTTTGCCAGCAAGTGCTATTGAACCCGAGGCTGGTTTTCTCAATCCCACAAGAGCTTCGACAAGTTCTCTCTGACCATTTCCAGAAACGCCTGCTATTCCCAGTATCTCGCCCTTCCTAACTTCGAGAGAGATGCCTCTGAGTGCTTCTATTCCCCTATCATCGAACACTCGTAGGCCTGTGACTTGCAGGATTACATCATGGGCTGGTGCCGTCACCTTGTTGGCCACTGCAGGAATGGCTTCGTCAATCATCATATGAGCAAGGCTCTCTTGGCTAACAGAGCCCGTCGATTGCGTTGCAACCTTGCGTCCTTTCCTCAGAACAGTGACCCGTTCGGTCACATCCATTACTTCGTCGAGTTTGTGAGTTATCAGAACGATTGAGATGCCGCTCTCTCTCAGGCCTCGTAACGATTTGAAGAAATCTTTGACTTCGGACGGAGCAAGCACCGAAGTAGGCTCATCAAGGATTAGAATCCTAGCGTCACGATACAGAGCCTTGAGAATCTCCACGCGCTGCTGCTGCCCAACAGCAAGTTGCCAGATCTGAGCCTTTGGGTCAACTTGAAGGCCATGCTGCTCAGCAAGCGCTGAGATTCGAGTATCAGCGGAAGACGTGTCTGTAAGGAACCCTTTCGGTGATTTTAGCCCCAGGACAACATTCTCTGTGACTGTCATGTCGCTTACAAGCTTGAAGTGTTGATGGACCATTCCGATTCCAGATCTGATTGCATCAGCTGGTGATCCAAAAACCGCGGGTTGCCCGAAAACTCGAATTGTGCCACCGTCTGGCTGGTACAACCCGTACAGAATATTCATCAGCGTAGTCTTGCCAGCACCATTCTCACCCAGCAACCCGTGTATCTCACCGACTTGTAACTCAAAATCCACGGCATCATTTGCAATAACACCACCAGGGAACCTCTTGGTTATCCCCTGCATTACAATTGCTGGGCCGCTCTGATTCTTCGTATCTTTGGACATCTTCGCAGGACCTACTGAGATGTTTAGACCTAAAAAAGGGAGGGGACGCCCTCACGGAGAGGGCGGTGGACGGTTACGCGGCGGTTCACTCGCGCGCGTGCTGTAGTACTAGTGCGATGAAGTTTGTTTGAAGTGTTGCCAGTGGGTTGCCAATCATGAGCGGTCCCAAGGGGTCAGTCTTGATGTCACCGCTCTTGACTTTGGCCTCTACGCTCATCACGTCTTGCTGAATAGCTGATGGGACGTTGTCCTTGTTGAGCTCGACTTCAATTCCTCCGTTCGTGAAGTCCGCCCAGTACTTGCCATTGCGTTTGCCTGCGGCCACGTCAGCGGTCCATGTTTTCATGACTGTGTCCCATTTCCAAGAGCCGCTGCCGAGCACGAGTTTCTCAGCGCCGACTGGTGGAGCGTCTGCGATGTTGATTCCGTTTCCAATCAGTGTGATGTTCTTGTCGATGGCTCCTTCAATCGCTCCACGGACTACGCCGTCTCCCATTACTGCGAGGACATCGACGTTTTGGCTTGCCATTAGCTCTGCGTCTGCTTTGGCGCCTTGCAGGTCGTGGAAGTCACCTACGGCAACAACACTGATGCTGCCACCGGGCAGTATTCCATTGCCGCCACCCGGTAATGCACCATATGTGTAGGTGATGCTCGGGTTGGCGTCACTGGCACCCTTTGCGAAGTTTGGTTCGAATCTTGCGAGTTCCGCCACTCTGGCGCCCATGATGTAGCCGATCTTGTTGGATAAAGTCATCTTTCCAGCCAAGTAGCCGAGCACGTATCCAGTCTGATCTGTTCGCACATCAGCAATCGCGAGGTTTGGCAGCGAATTGTTCCAGCCTCCGACGACGAGGAAGCTGACATCAGGATATTGCGGAGCAAGTTCTTGCATTGGAACCTGGAACTCGAAACCATGGCCGATGATCACCTTGTATCCTCTGCTCACGAAGTCACGTACATCGGCTTGGATCTGCGCTTTCTCCGCGTGGTTCTGCACCCAGCATCCACACGTATTGATGCCTTCGCCGTAACCCGTCAAGAGATCTGTGAACGAGTTGTAGCCTGCTTGATTCCAAGCCAAGTCATCTGTTCTTCCCGGAAGGATCATCGCGATCTTGACTTGTCCGGTTGTTGTACTTGGTCCCGAGGGCGCCATTGTTAGGTAGTATGCCACGCCTGCGATCACGACTATGATGACGATCACTATTGCCGCGATTGTTTTCATGTTCTTAGATTGATTACTCATTTTTCCTCAACCAGTTAGGAATCCTGTAAGATAGTCATCCCACAGGTTTTTGCATAAAAGGTTTGCCAGAGGGGGCCCATGTATACACGTCTATGTCTAGGAGACTGGTGAAATGCCTTGCCGGCACGATCCTGAGAGCGGAAAATTCGGGTGGCGAACTTGCACTAGTCGATGCTATCAACATCATGAGGATAGCTTTCCTTGAGCGCGGCAGAAGTCAAACGCACGAAAGAAGCGTTTTGCCGCAACTCGGCAATTGTTTTCGCGCCGCAGTAACTTAGGCCCGACCGGATGCCCCCCGCCAGCTGTGCGAGTATTTCATGAGAGGTGCCTCTGTATGGCACGAATGCTTCGATTCCTTCCGCGACATACTCAAGGAGCGCAGCTTCGTCTTCTGCTTCCTCTGTTCCACGTTTCATTGAAGCGCCCACGGACGCCATCCCTCTATGTATCTTGTATTTTCTACCGTTGCGCATTACTGTGACGCCAGGACTCTCTTCCGTTCCAGCCAGCATGCTTCCAATCATCACGCTCGATGCCCCCGCCGCCAGCGCTTTCGTGATGTCTCCAGAGTTTCTGATGCCGCCGTCCGCGATTATCGGAACATCTGACTCTCTACCAGCTTCAGCGCACTCTAGGACAGCTGTTAGCTGGGGAACGCCCGCCCCTGTGACGATCCGCGTTATGCATATGGAACCTGATCCAATACCAACCTTCACCGCATCTGCGCCTGCATCGATTAAATCCTTGGTTCCTTCTGGTGTCGCCACATTTCCGGCGATCACGTCCACCTGGCTGAGTTCTTTCTTGAGTTTCCGAACCACGTTCAGGACTCTATTGGAATGGCCGTGTGCGACATCGACGACGAGCACATCAACGCCTGCGTCGACTAATGCCCGAGCTCTCTCAATGTAGCCTTCCCTTATCCCAACGGCGGCTCCAACGATCAGCTGACCCCTAGCATCTTTGCGCGCCTGCGGCCTCTCAGCAAGCGTCACCATGTCCTTACTTGTGATCAGACCGCGAAGATGCCCTTCCTCGTCAACCAGCGGTAGTTTCTCAACCTTGTACTTGCGAAGCAGCTGCCTCGCCTCCTCAATCGAGGCATCCGCAGACGCCGTATGGAGGGATTTCATCGGCGTCATCAGTTCGGAGACTATGCTTAGGTCGTTGTCCTCGAAGAGCAAGTCGCGGGCTGTGAGAATCCCGAGCAACTTCTTGTTCGCGTCAACTACAAGTAGTCCGTTCACGCCTTTCTCTTGCATCAGTCTCTTTGCGTCCGCCATAGTGGCACTTGGCCAGATCGTGTATGGTTGTTCGATTACGACGCTCTCCGCTCGCTTGACTTTCAGAACCTCTTCGACCTGCCGTTCCACGGGCATGAAGCGGTGAATGATGCCTATTCCACCGTTGTGGGCCATGGATATGGCCATGGCTGACTCGGTGACCGAGTCCATGTTCGCGCTTACGATTGGTATGTTCAGTTTGATGTTCCTGCTGAGTCTCGTTGAGAGATCAACGTCCTTTCTCGAATGAACAGGACTGCGCTTCGGTACTAGTAGGACGTCGTCAAAAGTCAGCGCATCCCTAATTGGGATAGGCATCTGTGATTACCTCCGCTATTTCTGCGGCTCTCATATTAAAGGAAGAAGCTGACCGCTTGACCCATACTAGTCTAATCTGCCCTTCCTGAGACGGCTGGTCAGCGGTAGTTTGAGTGAGTCGTCAGTTTCACGCCGGTTCTTGCCAGAAGTGCGCTGGCTCGCTCGCGAGCCTCCCCGATGATCTCACGCTCGTTGAGAGTCTTCACATCTCTGTTCTCCATGATTATTCGTCCATCGACTATGACTGTGTCCACGTCAGTTCCGGTTCCTGCGTAGACGAGATCGGAGACATGGTTATTGTTCGGAACCATGTGAACGCTGTCCAGGTTCACAAGGACGATGTCTGCGAGTTTGCCTGGCTCCAAAGTGCCAAGCTTGCCCTCCATGCCGATTGCTCGTGCTCCATGAACGGTCGCCATCTCAAGAACCGTCTCAGCGGGCATCGTCATCGGATCTGATAATCTGACTTTGTGTATGTATGCTGCCAGTTTCATCTCTCGGATCATGTCATAGGAGTTGTTGCTAGGGCCGCCATCACAACCCATTGCGACGTTTACTCCCTTCTTGAGCATCTCCGGAACACGCGCGATCCCAGATGCAAGCTTCGTGTTCGACGACGGACAGTGGCTCACATTCGTCCGGGTCTTGCTGAGTGTTGCAATGTCGCGGTCCGTAAGCCACACGGCATGAGCCAACACCGTCCTTGGGGTCAGTAACCCGACCTGGTTGGCGAAGGCGACTGGGCTCTTCGTGAACTTGCGCCGAGCGTATTGAAGGTCTTCCTTGACCTCGCATAGGTGCATCGTGATGCCTGCCCTTCTCTTCGCGGCCTCCTCAGCAATCCTCTCGTACAGGGCTTTGCTGCAGGCGCCGAGGGAACGTGGACCGAACCAGACGTTGATTCTGCCGTTGGCTTTTCCATTCCAGCGGTCATACATAGTGGTGGTTTCAGTGAGAGATCTCTCGCCATCCTCGATCATGCCCTCGTACATCATCTGCTTCCTGCCGTATGCGGGCGTATCCATGATCGTCTTGGCCAAGCAGCCACGCATTCCTGATTCCTCAAGTGCTTTGGCGATTCCATCGAATCCGTATCTGGTGTGAGTCATTGACTCGATGAACGAGGTTGTTCCGGACTTGATCATCTCAAGCATGCAGAGCTTCGCGCTGACTTTCCCATCCTCAGCATCAAAGTTGCCTTGAAGAGGCCACACATACTTTCCAAGCCAATCGAGAAGGGAAACATCATCCGCACAGCCGCGAATCAGAGCCTGGGCAAGGTGAACATGACAGTCGATGAGGCCAGGGATGACTAACTTTCGTGATGCGTTAATTGTATGTGCTGGTGCATACATTCGATGTAGCTCGTCCGTCTTGCCCACATCGGTGATGTGTGTACCTTCGACCATCACGGCGCCATCGCGAATAACTCTTCGATCTGCATCGAGTGTGACGACCACTCCATGTTCTATTAGAAGGGGTTCCATACGCCAGGACTACCAGACGGATCTCTGTTTGATGAGAACTTATGTGTAAGCCTCTCGTCTGGCCGCAGGGATATTCACGCGCCCAAATTCAGGGGTTCAAATTCGGGGAGGATAACGTATCACGCAAAGGTGAAGAGGCGGGTTAAGGGATTAGAGCAGGAGCATAGCGAGTGTAGACTGCCATGGATCTCTATGAAGCGATGAAGTTGCGCTACTCCGTTCGCTCGTACCTCAACAAGCCGGTGGAGCAGGAAAAGCTCGACCGCATACTTGACGCGGCGAGACTGGCCCCCTCTGGCTCCAACCGACAGCCCTGGAAGTTCGTCGTTGTTCGTGACACTGAAACGCGCAAGAAGCTCGTACCGGCCTGCTCCAATCAAGAGTTCGTTGGCCAAGCGCCTGTTGTCATCGCTGGCGTCGGACTCATGCCTGACCGCATAATGAGCTGCGGTGTGCCCGGTGACCCGGTGGACGTGGCCATTGCCTTGGAGCACGTGGCTCTAGCAGCGACGGCGGAGGGACTGGGCACCTGCTGGATAGGCTCCTTCCACCAGGACCAGATCCGAGCAATTCTGGGCATTCCCGCCAATGCTAAGGTCATTGAAGTGATGACGCTAGGCTACCCGGCGGACCATCCTCGGCCGAAGACCCGCAAGTCGATGAAAGAACTCGCCTGCTATGATCGGTGGCAGTGAGGCCTCATCTCTATTGCACAAGCCATAGTCAATAAGAGCCCCGAGCAGCCTTGCATCCACATTGGCATTCTTTTCATGTGCACTGGCGTACTTACTAGAGTTCTACATAGCGTTGACGAGTTCGGAGAGTTCAAGATAAGCTCTTGCCTTGTCCTTCATCTTCTCTTCTTACCATTTGGCTTGGCGAAGCACGTCAAGCCTCCGAGTTGACTGAGACGAACCCCTGCGCTAGTTTCAGCGCTGACGATTGTTGTCTTGATGCCGTTGTTCTTTGAGACCTGCAGAAGTCTCAGGATTCTCCCTCTGTTCTTTGGATCCGCCAAGTACTTGTCTGTCAAAACAATATGCTCTGGCCTGAGGCTGTCATGTGTTTCTCGACTGTAGACCAAGTCCTCTATTTGTCCGAGTGAGTACGACACGACCGTGTCGCTATCCTCCAAGCTGAGACCTTTCTCTAGGACCGCGGCGATATTGTCAGCATCACGACATGTTGTTTCATCTATCATCTCGCGGAATGCTTTGGTTCTAACGAGTTCGTGGACTTCATGAGGTTGGTCTGCGGAGCCGACCAATTGCCCAAAGGCTGCAGCATTGGGGCCTTCTCGGGCAAGCCATGCGTGGTGTTTTCGTACATGATCAAGGAAACTCCTGGCATAGTCCGTCCTTGCAGGAGCCACAACTACTATGCTTCTCGTACCTTCCTTGAAAGCGGGCCTTAACGCGTTAACAATTGACTCGTGGAATTCGTACAGTTCACCTCCACGTTCCACCGTGCTGTCCAGCTTCACAACTTCGCTGAATACACGCCACAGAACCGCTCTTCTCTCCTTGAGCCCAACTAGAACGGCCAGAGGATATCCACGTCTGTAACGGCGCCTTCCTTTTGTCAAATGTCGGTCGCCCAAGGGTTCGGCTGTTGTTCCTTCACAGGAACCAGAGGGAGGGCGTACTCATCCGATAAGCTGTAACTTGCTCTGCTTTCTCTTGGAATGTTCGTTTTGAATGGAACTCCCTCTTTCAAAATTCTGATCGTCTTTCGCCGCTATGCCTGAGAGAAAGCTGAGATCATCGCTTCAACGTCTTCGCCTAGTGGGTACAGAATCGGACAGGTGCATCCACTCCGCTTATACTCCTCAACTTTCTTCCAGCAATCGTCAGCAGTCCCTGATGCGGTGATCAGTTGAACGAGCTTGTCATCGATGAGCTTCATTGCTCTCTCAACGCCGCCTGGCTTCGCAGGCCATCCTCCTAGAGCATCTGTGACCTCTTTGATCAGCTCGTCCTTGACGCCACTGGCTTTAGCGATGTGTGGTTGTTGTCCCAGATACTGAGCGATCAAGGGCCGTGCTCCGTCCATAGCCCTGTCCGCGTCTTCATCAAGCGAGCATACGACAAGTTGAGGCCGGTCAATACCCTCAGCCTTCTTACCAGCCTTCTTCGCGCCTGACTTCAGATACTCCATTGCCGTTTGATTGTACTGCGGAGAGACAAGATAGTTCAGAACCACACCGTCAGCGATCTCTGCTGTGAGTTCCATCATCTGCCACCCAGTCGCGCCTATGTAGATTGGAATATTCCTTGGAGTGTCAGGGTCGCCATGCACCACATCTAGCCTGATGTCTCTCACCTTGACATGCTCGCCATCGAATGTCACCGTCTCCATCCTGAAGAGCCTCCTCAAAACCTCCACATACTCTCTCATCGCCTTCAACGGTCGAGAGCGATCGATGCCCACTTTCCAAGCGAGCGGATCCCACCAAGAGCCTATGCCCAGGATCATCCTGCCGCCAGACAGCTCGTCAAGGCTGAGAAATGTTTGCGCTGTCAAGGCCACGTTCCGGGTCCAATTGTTGATAACGCCTGTGCCAAGCTTGATCTTGTTCGTCACCGTCGCCATAGCAGCTAACGGGGTTATCGCGTCCCTCGCGAGACGCGACTCAGCCTGCCACACCGCCTCAAACCCATGCCTCTCCGCAAACTGAGCATACTTGATGCCGTCTCTGATCGGATGCTTATCCTGAAGGTAGAGAGCCATCCTCGCCATTTCTAGCGCCTCCTAGAGCCTAAGCACACAGATTCTCTATGACGGAGTGCGTGAGACATGATCAGCGCCCGCGAGGATACGATGCTTAGCTCTGGACCATAAACACATCGAGATAGAACATAGACACCAAATAGCCAGCTGCCGTCACCTAGTCTGATCTGCCATGAAGGCGGGGAGAATCATCCGAACGTTCTCCGCAAAGGATGGACGAGAAGTAGTCCTGAGGACCCCCACTTGGAATGATCTTGATGACCTATTGGGGCTGATCAATTCACTTGTCGAAGAACGAGCCGAAATACTCATTGACGAGAAGCTTTCGAGGAGCGAGGAGATCGACTGGTTATCGAAGACTCTAGCTCGTCTTGAGAAGGATGAGACATTTCACTTGGTTGCTGAGGTGAATAGCAAGGTTGTTGGGAGCGCCGAGTTCGGCAGAAAGACCAGTGGCTACGATAAGCATGTCGGGATGTTGGGGATCGTAATCGGCAATGGTTACAGAGACTTGCGAATCGGGACGGAGATAATGAAGAGCTTGATCGAGCAAGCTCGCGCTGTGGGCCTGAAGCTTCTAACACTAAGCGTCTTTGCGACCAACGAACGCGCGAAGTACGTCTACCAGAAACTCGGCTTCGTGGAGACCGGCAGAATTCCGAAGAAGTTCTTCAAGGAAGGAAAATACATAGACGAGATAACGATGGCCGAAGCTCTAGAGTAAAGACTCTGCGCGCAAGCATACCGGCCAGCTGAAATATCACACTTCAAT
>Ga0116124_1000199_pt1 | contig 58442 bp, 45 predicted proteins | sample June2015DPH_13_1_2_FD_89728 | JGI IMG/M metagenome (GOLD analysis project Ga0116124, IMG submission 89728) | Peatland microbial communities from SPRUCE experiment site at the Marcell Experimental Forest, Minnesota, USA - June2015DPH_13_150 | ecosystem: Environmental > Terrestrial > Soil >... | reverse complement strand
GGAGGGCGCGTGTCGCTGATGCTGCCCACTTCGCGGCAGTTTTTCATTTGTTACACCGGCATTTTGCTGGCGGGCGCCATTCCCGTGCCCATCTATCCGCCGTTTCGCGCGGACCGCGTCGAGGAGTACGCTCAGCGGCAGGCGGCTATTCTGAACAACGCGCGAGTGTGCCTGCTGCTGACGTTTCGCCGCGCTGAAGCCGTCGCCAAACTGCTGAAGCCGCGCGTGAAATCACTGCTGGGAGTTGTGGACGCGCGGAAGTTACTGGAAGCCGCCGAAAAAGAGCCGCCGCCCGCACCCGGCGCTTTGCCCGCGTTCCTGTCGGGTACTCGCATGCGCAAGGGCAGCGACATCGCGCTGCTGCAGTACACCTCGGGTTCCACGGGCAATCCGAAGGGCGTGGTGCTGACGCACGCGAATCTTCTGGCGAATATGCGCGCTCTTGCGGAAGCGGTGCGGATGGGGCCGGGAGACGTCGTCGTAAGCTGGCTGCCGCTCTACCACGACATGGGATTGATTGGTGCGTGGCTCACTCTGTATCTATACGGCGTGCCCGTGGTGGTGATGTCGCCGCTCGCGTTTCTGACGCGCCCGGAGCGCTGGCTGCAGGCATTCAGCAAACATAAGGGGACTATCGCTGCGGCTCCTAATTTTGCCTACGAATTGTGCGTGCGCAAAACATCCGATAAAGCCATCGAGGGGATTAACCTCAGCTCCTGGCGCGCGGCGCTGAATGGCTCGGAGCCCGTCAATCCGGAAACGCTCGAGCGCTTTGTCCAGCGTTTCGGGAAGTACGGCTTCCGGCGGGAATCGCTGTTGCCGGTTTATGGGCTCGCGGAGGCATCTTTGGGCGTAACTGTGCCACCGCTCGATCGCGGGCCGCTGGTGGATTGCGTGGAGCGCGACGCTTTCACGACGCAAGGGCGTGCCGTTCCCGCCTCATCGGACGGTGAGGGGAGCATTTCGTTTGTGTCGTCGGGGAAGCCGCTGGCGGGCCATGATGTGATCATCGTGGACGCCGGAGGAAACGAGCTGCCGGACCGCACGGAGGGTTTTCTGTGGTTCCGCGGACCTTCGGCCACGAGCGGCTATTACAGAAATCCGGAAGCGACCGCGAAGCTTTTCCCGCGCGGGCCTGCAATACCACCAGAAGAATATCCGTGGTTGAATTCCGGCGACCGCGCCTATCACGCCGATGGCGAAATCTATGTCACCGGCCGCGTGAAAGACATCATCATCAAAGGTGGACGGAATCTCTACCCGCACGAGGTGGAAGAACTCGCGTCAAACATCGAGGGAATCCGCAAAGGCTGCGTGGTGGCGTTTGGATTGAAGGATGAAGATAGCGGAACGGAGAAGCTGGTGATCGTCGCGGAATCGCGCGAAACGCAAGCGTCCGGCCGCGCCGGGATTGCCGCGAAGATTACGGACCAGGTTTCTCGCGGCCTGGGCCTTCCGCCCGATCGCGTGGAGTTGATTCCTCCCGGCAGCATCCCGAAAACCTCAAGTGGCAAATTGCGCCGCGATGAAACCAAACAACTTTACCTGGCGGGCACACTGGCAGCGGCGAAGCCTCCGGCATGGGTGCAAATCGTGCGGCTGGGCTTGGGTTCCTCCGTGAAAGGGGCGTTGCGCACTTTTGGGGGTGGCCTGCGCACGGCATTTGAGAAGGTCTATGGCGTTTATTTCATTGTCGTGTTTATCCTGTGGATTGTACCGACGTGGCTAATGGTGAGGCAATTCACGGATCACAAGGCGGCGGGGCGCTTCACTTCGGCCGCGCTGAAGATCCTGTTTGGACTGGTGGGAATTCGCGTAAAGGTCGTCGGGAAAGAGTACATGGATACGCCGGGGGCAAAGGTCTATGCGTCCAACCACGCCAGCTATTTCGATGTGCTGCCGCTGATGATGGGCCTGGGCGTGCCGTATCGCTTCGTGGCCAAGGGCGAAGTGAACGCGATGCCACTCATTGGGACTTTTCTCAACAAAATGGGGCATCTTTCCTTCGATCGCCATGACGCGGGCTCGCGGCTGCGCCAGGTGCATGAGATCGAGCAGTGCTTGCGGCAGGGCGACTCCGTGTTTGTTTTTCCCGAAGGCACGTTCGTGCCGGAGGAAGGCGTGCGGCCATTTCAGCTCGGAGCGTTTCGCGGAGCGGTAGCCACGGGCGCTCCGGTTGTGCCCGTATCGCTGGCCGGCACGCGGAGGTTTCTGCGTGACCGCACGTTCCTGCCGCGTCCCACGAGCGTCACGATTACTCTTTCACCGCCGATTTATCCTTCGGCAGCGATGCCCAGCGGCGGTCCTCGCCATTTGCCGGAGATTGTCCGGCTGCGCGATCTTTCCCGCGAAGCGATCGCGCGCCACTCCGGTGAGCCGATTACTTAAGCTGCGTTTCCGGGCGATCCCACGATCTCTGACCTACCCGAAAAAAATGTCATTCCGAGCCCCGTTTGCTTTTTGAACGGGCGAGGAATCTGCCTTTTCTGGTCGTTCGCTGAAAGCAGCTCCCTCGCTGCGCTCGGGATGACAATGGAGTGCTGTTTTCCCGCAGCCTGCCGCGCATGACGGCGACGACACGCGCTCAGTGATTCAGCGTATAGATCACGCTGATCTGCGTCTCGACCTCGACGGCCTGCCCATCCAGGTAAGTGGGCCGGTAACGCCACTCGCGAACTGCCGCAAGCGCGGAAGCATAGAAGAGCGGATCGCCGGACACAACTTCAAGCGCTTGGATCGAGCCATCCGTCGCAATGATGGCGTGCAACTCCACGCGGCCTTCGCGGTGCATCTGCAAAGGCAGCGTCGGATAGACCGGCTCCACGCGGTGAACCAATGAGGCTGCTTGGATGTGGCCAAGACTGATGCGCCTATTCTCAGCGTGCACCACGACTGGCTGCGGTGGCTCAGGACCTCTCTCCGACCCTGTGATGGGAAGGGTGCCTGGAACATACGGTCCAATCGGCACGCCCGGGATATACAGACCGGGCTCACCCGGGCCACTGGTCGGGTGTCCAGGATCGCCGGGCGTGACAGTTGGGGGGATACGGGGAGGCACGCAGATCCGGCAGGTTGGAGTCTTCCCCGGTTGCGTGTTGTTGCCAATCGGGCGTGCCGGCCCTCCGGAATATGAGTAGGGCGGAAGGGGAGTGAAGACGGTGGCCGCGAGGCGTTCGCCGTGGCCTACCAGCGGGTGCAGCACCAGCGCGGCGAGGACGAGTATCTGCACGACGATGGACACAATCAGCGCGCGGCGGCGTGCCGTGCGTGCGCCTTTCTCCTCATCCGCGTTGCCTTCCATCAGGCAACTTCTCAGGGAACCCAGGCCTTCTTTGGAGACACTCGCTCGGTCTTGACTCATCACACACCTCCGTAGACTGGCCCACGAGCGGCGGGGAAGTCTTGCGGCACCAGTCTCCTGTGGTTGTCTACAGGAGGCCGGCGCCGCGCTCGCAGGGATGTGAGGTGCGCGCGTCCTCTATTCCATTGGACACCGTGGCGCGACACAAGTTCCCCGGGGAACGCAGGTCCTCCGCTGCTTTTCGCCAAGGACCGCATTCACGAACGCCGAATTCTCCAAACGCTTCGCCGGCCAGTTGGTCATTCCGGGGTGCATCTAGCCAAGCCCCCCCGAGCATCCAAACTGTTGGACGTGGATCTGAGGAGAAACCCAATGGACAGGCGTATTCCCGAGGCAGTCGGTATGCGCCGCACGGGCTGGGCGGCTCTGGACCGCGATCCGCAGTTGGACGTGATCGAATTCATCTGTCCTCATTGCGGCGCGCAAAGCCAGAAGAAGGCGCGGCGCGAGCGCACCGAGTATCGCTTCACGGATGGCTTCATGCAGGATCTGCAGGGCGAAGGAGTGCAATGCCACCACTGCCGGCGGTCGCTGCGGATCGTGCCGGTAGTGATGCTGCACGATCAGGAAGAGGTCAAACGGTTTGAGGCTATGCGCGCAGAAGAGCACGTACCGGCACAATAATTTGCTCCGAGAAAGAGAGGGCGTCCGGATCGGACCAGGGCGCCCTTTTTGTTTTCTGCGCGGGAAGAATTCACACCTTAGACATTGCGCCCGGCGTATCGGAGCAGTCTTGTGAGAGATTCGCGTTAGCGGCGATCCCCTTCGCGATCAAAACAGCCATCGCGGTCACGATAATGAGAAATCAGTGGTGGTCATGGTCATGGTCGCGATCGTGGTCGCGATCGTGATCATGGTCGTGATCATCCCAATCGCGCTCGCTGTGCCAGCGGTGACCATCTTCGTCCCACCACCGGTGGCCGCGCTCCCAGCAGTAGGCGCGCGCGTCCGCAAGTTCATGGCGCCAGCGTTCGGCTTGAGGACTCCTCCAGCCGTGTTTGTCGACGGCCTGATGAAGCTTGTGGTCCGCTTTGATGATGCGCCTCTGACAGGCGTCGTTGTCCGCCCGGACAACGCTCGCACCTGCTAACAGCATAGCCCCCGCAATCGCCATGGAGGCCAGCACGCAACGTATCCATCGCATATTCTCTCTCCTGTAGATTTCGTCGTGCAATTTGCCTGCGACGCCCGGGCGGGTGGAAGCGTCACGCAGGACTATACCAGTTCCGGCTGCGGAAGGAGCAAAAAATGTGCCCGAATGCGGCGTTAACACGAATGGAAATAGCGGTGGTTGTGGGGCGAAAAAAGTTCAGTAGGCCTGTAAAACGGGGTCTACTGGCAAGCCGAACTTTTCCAGGCGTTCGCGAACCGTTTTAAACGCCTCATCAACGGTGTCGGCAAACCGCAACTGGCCGAACTCCTCCTGGTTGATGGTGCCCCAGCGCACCATGGCCTTCAGGTTCAGCACGTCATTCCAGTATTTGCGCCCGTAGATCAGGATCAAAGTATTCTTGTTCATTTTCCCCGTCTGCGAAAGCGTCATCATTTCCCACATTTCGTCCATGGTGCCGAAACCGCCCGGGAAAACAATGAGCGCCTTGGCAATCTGCGAAAACCACAATTTGCGCATAAAAAAATAATGGAAATTGAGGCTCAGCTCGGGGCTGATGTAAGGGTTGGCGAACTGTTCGTGTGGGAGTTCAATCGATAATCCGATGGATTTTCCTCCTGCTTCGTAAGCTCCGCGATTCGCCGCTTCCATGATGCCGGGGCCGCCGCCGGAGCAAATCACAAAGCGCCGCGGCTTGGGCCCCAAGGAAAGAGCCCAGGTGGTGATTTTGTGCGAGAGTTGGCGCGCTTCCTCGTAATAGCGGGACATCTCCAGGGCGCTCTTGGCGTCGCGCAAGGCCATGCGGTGCTGCTTCAAGCGCTTTTCGCTGAAGCTGCCGGTTTTCTCCCTTTTCAGGCGTGTGTAGCGCGCTGCTGCGGTTTCGTGCGATTCGATGCGCGCCGAACCGAACATCACGATGGTGTCGCCAATGCCCTCTTTCTTGAGCTGCGCCAGGGGATGAATGTACTCTGCGAGGATGCGGATCGGCCGCGCGGGAGTGCTGGCCATGAAATGGCGATCTTCATGCGGGGCTTTGGGGGCGTGTTGCAGCTTCAGGCGTTTACCGTCGGGCATGAGCGGTTCTCCAATTCAGGCGAACTTTGATTGTAGGCAGCGCGCGACCCCTCCGGCAACGTCTTTGGCTCTGGGTGCGTCGAAACAAGTAAGCGGTACACCCCGGAGGCAATCTGTCTGCATGCAGGTTTTCCGAACGCACTGTGCTAGCGTGAATCCGTAACATGGGAAAATCACACGATTCGTTGAGGGTTTCATTCATTCTCGCGCTGGGCTGCTTTGCCGCGACAGCCAATGCCCAGGCGCCCGAAGGCCCCATGACGCCGCAGCCAGGTGTTGTAATTCAGCAAGCCCCGCCGCAGACAAAATTCAAGCTGCAAAGCATTCTGGTGAATACCCCGGTAACCGTGCGCGATGCCAAGGGCGAAATGGTCCACGACCTGGAGAGCCGGAATTTTCGCCTTACGGACAACGGTGTGGAGCAGAAAATCTCGCACTTTGATTTGGGCAGTGATCCCCTTTCCCTCGTGGTTGTTGTCGAAACCAGCTCGCGCCTGGACGCCATTCTTCCCGAAGTCCGCAAAACCGGCATCCTGCTGACGCAAACGGTGATGGGCCCGAATGGCGAAGCGGCGCTCGTGGGCTTTAACGATTCCGTGGACAAGTTGCAGGACTTCACGCCAAACGCCGACGCCATCGAAACGGCGATGACGCGCCTTAAGGAAGGAACCTCCGGGGCAAAACTTTACGATGCCATGGGGCTAGGCGTGGAGATGCTCAGCGGCAGGCCCATGGCCACGCCCACGCAACCCGGCCGCCGCCGCGTCATGGTGGTGCTCGCGGAAGCGCACGATGAGGGAAGTGATGCGAAGCTCGGTGAGGTCTTGCGCCGCGCGCAATTGGCCAACGTAACGATTTATAGCGTGGGGATTTCCTCGACGCGCGCGGCGTTGCAGAAGAAGGCGGAGTACAAGCGCCCGCCCAATCCCGCACCCGATGGCACGTTCGGCTTGCCGCCTATTCCCGGCACCGTGCAGACGCCCACAACGGAAAACAATCGTTACGGGAACATTGATCTGATGGCCCTGGCCGTCTGGGCCGTGCAACACATCAAGGACCAGATAACGGACCACGCGTTGGAGATTGCCGCCACGGCCACCGGCGGCGCGCACATGGCCACATGGAAGGACCGCTCGATTGAAAGCGCGATTGACGAAATCGGCGGGGAGCTGCACTCGCAGTATTCCCTGACGTACACGCCCAGCGACACCGAAGCCAGCGGCTACCACGAAATCAAAGTGGATGTGGATCGCGCTGGACTAAAGGTCCGTGCCCGGCCGGGCTATTACCTCGCCGGTCCTGAGGGCTGAGAGAATCTAGCCAACTCTTAAGCGCAACGAAGAGCTTCCTCAGGGGCTGAAGCGCAAATTATTGCGAGCGAATAATATGTCGGAGCCAAAGCTCCGACCCCCAATAAGGCCTACGCACAAAAGCTTAAGCGATCTGCTGCCAGAAGGTGGCTTCGCGCGCGGCCAGGAGCGCATCCTCGCGGGCGTTCCAGCGTAGAAAATGCGATGTTCTTGTGTGCGCGGTGTGGTGCTCGCGTGACTCCCAGACTTCATGCAGGAAAAACTGGCCCGCCAGATCCGTCGAGCGATGCAGATCGTATTGCAGGCAGCCTTCTTCCCGGCGGGTTGGCGCCACCAGCGCGCGCAACTCCGCTTCCAGAAGCAGTTCCTGGCCTTCCTTGGCGCGGACAATCACAGCAAGCGTCACCGCGTGCTTGGGAAGTTTCACGACCCTCGCGCCTTTGGACCTTCTGGGGCTGGGCCGGCGCCGCGCGCTTTTCTTCGCTTTTCGTTTGGCCATGTCGGCGGGGATTGTACCCCATCTGCGGCCCAGAGCAACCGGGATTTCTGACCGGGATTGTGAAGGTACGTCCTTACCCCTTGACGGAGCTGGGATGTGCCTAAGCTTCCCCGGCCCTGTCCTTCGCGGCTTGTCAGAGCGCTCCGACACTCGCTTTGCTGGGGCCGAAACTGCCTGCTTCGGTCAGAACGAGACTCTCGCGCTCAACTGGATTTCGCGTCCTGGCGTCATGGCCATGGTGATGGTGCCAAACTGTGGCTCGTTGACGAACCGATTGGGAGTTCCCAGGTTCGTCTTGTTCAGCGCGTTGAACGCCTCGGCACGGAACTGGAAGTTCATTTTTTCGCTCAGGCGGAATGCACGCACCAGCGCCACGTCCATGGTCTGCATTCCCGGCCCATACACGGAATTGCGCCCCACATCGCCGAAGGTGTACGCGGGCGGCGTTGCAAACGCCGCCGGGTTGAACCACTCCGCCGCCGTGTGCGTACCCGGCCCGAATATGGGCTGGCCGGTGGTATTCGCGCGAACGGGATTCTCGCCCAGCACCGTTCCTGAATTCGCCGTATCCCCAAAAACGGAAATCGTGAACGGCATCCCAGTCTGAACCTGGTAAATGGTCGACAAATTCCAATTCTGCGTTAGTAGGCGAGTCCACGCTTCTCGCCGGTACGCCGGAATGGCGTACACCGCACTAAGCGCAAACCGCTGGCGGACGTCGCATCCCGGCCCTTTTTCCGCGTTGAGATCATTGTTGTTTTGTGGAATCGATGATTCATCCATCGGCGACCGGAAATCCGGCGCGTTGGTCAGATTCTTGGAAAATGTGTAGTTGGCCAGAAAGCTCAGGCCATGCGAATAGCGCCGGCGCACATTGATGTAGCCCGCGTCGTACCAACTCTGCGCGGTGTTCTCCAAAAGATTGATGGTGCTCACCGGGAAAGTCATGCTCTGAATGACCGCATCCGTGCTGCCCGGCGGCAATGTTGTGCCTGGCACGAACGTGAGCGTCTTGAACGGCCGCCTTGGCCCCAGAGGACCCGGCCCGGGAGGCGCGTTGTTGATCAAGTGCGCGCGTTGCAGATGAAAGCCGCGCGCGCCAAGATACCCGATCTCCACCGACGTATCCCTCCCGAAGCTCTTTTGCACGGCGGCGTTCCACTGCTGGACGTACTGCGCAGGCGCGTGCGGATCGAACGCCGTAAAGCTCACGGTCGTTGGCGTCAGGGTCCCCGTGCCCAGAACCGGTGTTCCGAAGTTCAACCCTTTTGCGAAGAGTGACGCCGGGGGAGTGAAATTGTCCGCTTGCTGCGTCTCCGGAAAAACGTACGGCACGTTGTGCCGCTGGTTGCACCAGGTGTTCTGATCCACCGGAGTGAAGAAGATCCCATACGCGGCGTGAAACACCATGCCAGGATTGGGCAGGTTTTTCGCGATGCCCACGCGCGGAGCAAAGTTGTGTTTGTTCGCGTACATCAGACCCTTTGGATAACCCTGCTCCCCGCCAACGAAGACCGAGGGCACGCCATTCTGGAAAATCAGGTTCGTGTTGGTGTTGTCCTTGTCATAAAGCGGGCTGGTGTACTCGTAGCGCAGGCCCAGGTTGAGCGTAGTTGTCGGCGTCACCTGCCAGCTATCTTCCGCGAAACTACTGCCGCCCCAATTGTGCAAATTCATTTGTGGGACTCCCGCCTGGCGCTGCTTCACCGTCGGCAGGCTCAGCAGCATGCTCGCCAGCCCGGAGCCCGTTCCGTCATTGATTCCAAACTCTGTCGTGTATCCGTTGGTGTACTGGTAGTAGCCCCGATTCTGGAAGAAGCCCCACATGGGCCAGGTGTACCAGTGGAAATCGCCGCCGAATTTTAGGCCGTGCCGCCCTTTCTGCCACGCATACATATCGCGCAGCTCATAAATCGTGCCCCAGGCGTGCATGGGCGTCGCAGCAAAGGTGTCTCCAATCCCCGTGTAGCCCTGCGCCGCAAACCATGGCGCTCCCCACGCGTTCGGTCCGCCGAATCCGATGCCCTGGATCCCGAGGTCGCCGACGATGTTGTTCACTCCATCGTTTTGTGATGTCCGGTCCATCGACAGACGCGAGACCGCAAACGACGCGGTGTTCACCTTGTTCGCGGCAAAGATATGATTCCAGGAAATCACCGCTTGCTGCGAACGGTTGTCGAAGTTTGCTCCGAATCCCGGCAGGTTTTCTGTCGTCGAAGTCATCCCGCTGCTCGGGGAAAATCCATTCTCCTGTCCGATCGAGTACCGTCCGAAGAGTGTGTCGCCGTTTGAGAAGTTGTGGTCGACGCGCATCGTGCCCTGGTGCTGGATATGCGTTTCGTTTCGTATGTCGAGGTAATTGTTGGAGTCGGGGCCAGCACCCATCGTGGTCATGTTCGGCTGGGGGACGTTCTTCAGCAGGAATGCCTCGAGTTGCTGATTGATCCTGTCGGACGGAATCTGGTTGTTGGGAAACTGCGCGCGTGTATACGGATAATTTGTGGGGCCGGTCGGCTTGCTTGGATCGTAGCTCGGGTTCGGGACCGCGGTCGTGGGGTCGTAGATCTTGACGCTGCTCATGCTGAAATCGCCCTGAATTTCCTGCGGCGTTGGTACCGTTAGAATCTGGGCATCCGCTTGCGCCAGCCGTAAGCCCTCGTAGTTGAGGAAGAAGAAGGTGTTCTTCCGTATCAGCGGCCCGCCGAAGGACGCGCCGAAATTGTTTTGCACCAGGTGATTGTTCCCCATCGACCCGAAGGTGCTCGCGTCCAGCGCCCCATTGCGGAGAAATTCGTAGAGCGTCCCGTGGTATTGGTTCGAGCCGGAATGCGTCACAATATTGACCTGCCCGCCGCCCGCGCCGCCCATATCCGCTGTGTAGCTGCTCGTTTCCACCTGGAATTCCTTCACCGCGTCCGGCGAAGGACTCAGATTTTGCGTATTGAACGTGGGATCCGTATTGGTGGCGCCGTCCAGCAGGAAAAAATTGGCGTTTGGGCGGGCGCCGCCGATAACCACCGCGGACCGCTGCCCTGGCCGCCAGTAGAGCGGGTTCGTCGCTCCCGTTTGCGCGCCGAAACCCACGTGGGCGCCAGGCACCGTCAGTACCAGGTCAATCAGCATGCGTCCATTCAGGGGTAATTCCCGAACCGATTGTGGCTCAACCACTTCGCCAACACTTGCATCCGTCGTGTGCAGCTCTTCGCTCCCCGCCGTGACCTTCACACCTTCCTTCACACTGCCTACGGTGAGGTTGATATCTACCGCAAGCTTCTGGCCCACTTCCAGCCGCACGGTTTGCGTTGCGATTGCAAACCCGTTCGCTTCCGTTTTCACCGCGTAATCGTCCGGCAAAAGTGCAGGCGCTTCAAACAATCCTTCCTGGTTTGTCACTACGCGCCGGACCGTGCCTGTGCTGGCAGCCGTCAATTGGACAGCGACTCCTGCAATCGGCAGATGCTGTGGGTCGGTCACCGCGCCCGAAATGACCCCATAGTTGCTCTGGCCGAGCAGAGGTATAGCTAGGAGCAGATACACCACCAGCAGAAATGACGAGTACTTCTCCATCATTTTTGTTCACCCCTCCCCAAAACGGACCCAAATACTCCAATTTAGGGGCTGTAGCTTGGTGATTTGTCGGGGACCGGTCAATACTGCGAAAGGACTAGTCGTTGGGGCGCGAATGTGTTTCTATGCAAATCCTGTGAGGTGCCCTCCCGCAAGGTGCCCTCCAGGCGTAAGTCAATCCTTTAACCCCTGGCCTTTCAGAATCGATTTCAGGAACTCCGTCTCCTCCGCCTTGTACGGCGTCCCATCCGTCTGAAAGATGTCGTGGTGCCACTGCACCGGAGGGTGATCCGTGTACGGCTTCTGCCAGGAATCCCACGGAAAATACGTCTGCGTCTTTCCGGCCACCAGTCCCCAGTTGTACGCCGCCACATGGTATTTTTCAGCCAGCGGCAGAATTCCTTGGAAGGTGCTCCCATTCCCACGCGCCATGTATTCCGTGCAGAGAATCGGCCGGTGATATGGCTGCAGCCACTTCACCCGCTTTTCGAACTCCTCCGGCTTGTCGTAATTGTGAAAGGTAATCACGTCTGAGAGCTCCAATTGGATCTTTGCCATCGCTCCCAGCTTCTCCGGCTCTGACCAGTCTCCCTCCCAAACCGCGCTGGTGAGAGGTTGCGTTGCCCCCGCCGCCCGCGCCCACGAAAAAACCTTCGGCAGCAGCGCCTCAACCAGATCCTTCTTATTGGCCGGCTCTTCCTTTTCGTAGCTTCCCTGGTTCGTGTTGCTTGGCTCGTTCCAGACATCCCAGCCCAGCACACGTTCATCCCGCGCAAACGCCCCGACCACGCCCTTCACGTACGCTTCCAGCCGCGGGTACTGCGCTGGGTCTTTCAGCGCTGCGGGCCCCGGACTTTGCACCCAGCCGGAATTGTGCACGCCGGGGGTCGGCTCATGTTGTTTTCCGAGTTTAGGATTGGGATCCCAGCACGAATCAAACAGCACAAACAGCGGGCGGATGTGGTGCTTCTTCGCGATGTTCAGAAATATATCCAGACGCTTCTTGAAGCCCTCGGGGTCCTGTTGCCACACCAGATCGTGAAGGAACACCCGCATGGTGTTGAATCCCAGCGACTCCGCCCAGCCCAACTCCAGATCAATCCGCTTCGGATCAAACGTCTCGGCCTGCCACATTTCCAGCTCGTTGATGGACGTAGCGGGAATGTAATTGCTGCCCACCAGCCATGGCTGCTTCGCGTACCACTCCTGGGCCTTGTCTTCGCTCCAGCGCGCGGTCTGCGCCGCGCACCCTACCGCCGCCACCAGCAAAACGATCGCGCTTATCCCCAGCTTCCGCATCGATACTCCTTATCCTGAGCTAATACCTCGCCAATTCCTTCGCCGTCGCGAACACCTTCTGGGCGTTCGGCAGAAACGCTTCTTCCAGTGTCGGCGCGTACGGCACTGGGGTATCCAGCGACGTCACCCGCAACACCGGCCCGTCCAGTTCCTGAAAGACCTTTTCGCACAGCAGCGCGGTAATTTCCCCCGCAATGCCGCCTGTCTTGGTGTCTTCGTGCACCACCAGGCACTTGTTCGTCTTCTTCACCGACTGCAGAATCGTCTCTTCATCCAGTGGCAACAACGTCCGCAAGTCAATGACTTCCGCTTCAATCCCTTCTTTTGCCAAAGCCTCCGCGGCCTCCAGCGAGGTGTGCATCATCGCCGCGTACGAAAGGATCGTCAGATGCTTCCCCTCGCGCCGAACCGCGGCCTTTCCGAGCGGCACCGTGTAATCCCCCGCGGGAATCTCTTCCTTGAGACGGCGGTACAGGAACTTGTGCTCAAAGAACAGCACCGGATTGTTGTCGCGGATGCTCGCCTTCAGCAACCCCTTGGCATCGTACGGCGTGGAGGGATACACCACCTTCAGCCCCGGGGTGTGGACGAAGTACATCTCCGGATTCGCCGAGTGAAATGGCCCGCCATGCACTCCGCCGCCCGACGGGCCGCGAATCACCATCGGCGCCGGCGCGTTCCACAAGTAATGTCCCTTGGCCACGAAATTCGTGATCTGGTTGAACGCGCACACAATAAAGTCGATGAATTGCATTTCCACGATCGGCCGCAGCCCCAGGTAACTCATCCCACAGGCCGCGCCGATGATCGCACTTTCGCTGACCGGCGTGTCGATCACGCGCTCCCAGCCGAATTTCTCCAATAGCCCTTCACTGGTCTTGAACGCGCCGCCGTATACCCCCACATCCTCCCCGATCAGCACTACGCTCGGGTCCGCGGCCATCTCCTCAAACATGGCCTGCTTGATCGCTTCCAGAAATGTGATCGTGGCCACGGTCAGCGCCCGCCTTTCTTAGCGCTCTTCGCTGCAGGCTTCTTGTCGGACTTCCTTATGGCCCGCCCCGTAGGCTCCTGCGTCTTGCGTTCCGGTTGCACATCGCCAAAATGAATCGGCGCATTCTTGCCGGAGGAACTCTTTCCCTGCCCAAATCCTTCCACCGTCCACACCGGTTCGACGCTGCTCTGCGGCGGCATCACCTCCGCAATCGGCCGCTCCCATTTCGGGCGAATCTTGTGGCAGTCATCCCCGCAGCAATAAACTCCACCGTGAACCGTCTCCGCCGGAGGCATCGGCGAATTTTCCGCAAACTCACGCTCCTTTTCCAGCAGGCTCGTCAGTTTGTCCTCCATTTCTCTTTTGCTCTTCGCGTCCAGAAGCTTTTCCTTCAATAGAAAGGCCTCGTACAATGCAATCGGGTCGCGCTTTTCCCAGAAATCGCGCTGCTCTTTGGGGATGTATTCCGCGGGATCGTGCTGCGCGTGCCCGCGCCGCCGGAAGGTCTTCGCCTCAATTAGGATCGGCCCTTCGCCCGACCGCGCCCGTTCCACCGCCTCTTTCGCCGTGGTGTACACCTCCACCACGTCATTGCCATCAACAATGTAACTGGCGATGCCGTAGGCTTTCGCGCGGTCTGCCAGATTCTCGAGCGGCACCTGCCGCTGTACCGGCGTGGAGTACGCCCACAGATTGTTCTCCAGGATCAGTACAAACGGCGCCCTTTGCGACGCCGCAAAATTCAGCCCTTCGTGAAATACCCCCGTCGAGCTACCGCCATCCCCGATCCACGTCATGGTCACGATCTTCTGACCCAGGTACCTTCCCCCGATGGCCACGCCGGTCATCACCGGGATCAGGTCGCCGAGCATGGAGATCGGTGAAACGATGTGCAGGTTTTCCAGGTCCCCGAAGTGGCTTGTGCCGTCTCTGCCCTTCGTCGGCGACGTGTATTTCGCCATGTGTTGCGTGAAAATATCCCGAGGCGGCACGCCCTTCACCAGCAGCGCTCCGATGTTGCGGATCATCGGCGCCAGCCAGTCGCGCTTTTCCAGCGCGTACGATGTCCCCACCGAAATCGCTTCCTGCCCCAGGCTGGAATACAGCCCGCCGACAATCTTGTTCTGCCGGAATAGCCGCGTCATGGTCTCTTCGACCTCGCGATTCAGGCGCATGTAGTAGTAGAGATCCAGGTACTGTTGGCGCGTGAGCGGTGCTTTCTTCCGGGGCTCAGGCATGGTCGGGACTTCTCCGAATTGGCATTCGGCCCTCTATCTTAAGGCCAAGCTCCCGCCATAGCTAATCCGTGCGAGCCCCGTCGCCCCCTTTCGGCTATCGGATGCTTATTTGCATCGATTCTTCAACTTGGGTGAGCTGTTTCAGCAAGGAATCTCGCGGGACCTTATGGGGCTCAAACCCAAAAAGCCGCGCGAAATGCTGCACCAACCGCGGTTTGACTTCTTCCGTGGCCATATTCCGCGAGAGCAATTTCTCAAGCGACGTTGCTTTTCGATCTGCAATGCCACAGGGCACGATCAGATCGAAAAAGCGTAAGTCCGTGGAGACGTTATAGGCGAATCCGTGAGAGGTGACCCAGCGGCTGATGTGCACCCCGATCGCGCCCAGCTTTTCTTCCGTGGCCTCGGCGCGCTCCCCAACCTTCACCCAGATGCCTGTCTTCCCTTTCACGCGAAATGCCGTCACGCCGAAATCGCCGCTCACACCGATCATTGCCTCTTCCAGCATGCGCACGTACCAACCAACATCCCGCTTGATGGCTCCGAGATTCAGGATCGGGTAACCCACAATCTGCCCTGGCCCGTGATATGTGATGTCCCCGCCGCGATTGGTCTCGTACAGCTCAACGCCCTTCTGTCGCAACACGTGTTCCGATACCAGCAGATTTTCCCGCTTCGCGTTGCGCCCCAGCGTGATCACGTGCGTGTGCTCGCAAAGCAGCAGCACGTCCTCCAGTGCTCCGGCCTTTCGCGCCGCTGCCAGGCGTTGCTGCAATGCCAGGGCTTCGGTGTACGGGATAAGCCCGAGGTCGGTGATCAGGAGAGGATTCATGGGAAAAGAGGTTTCAACTTGTAAGTTCTCAGTTTTTGGTAAAACAAGGGCACATCCCTCACTCACCGGTGCCCTGTTATCTGTGATGGATCTTGCTTCTACTTAGAACTGACAACTAATTACTTAAGACTACACGTTGATCTGCAGGCCGCGGACCGAAGCGAATGCGTCCCCCATCGCTTCCCAGATTGTCGGGTGCGCGTGGATCATGTTCATCATGTCGTCGATTGTGCCCTCGAGATGCAGCACCGCTGCCGCCTCCGCAAGAATCTCCGTCGCCAGCGGCCCGATGATGTGAATCCCCAGCACTTCGCCGTAGGTCTCGTCGGAAACCACCTTGACGAAGCCGCCATGATTTCCCAGGATCGTCGCCTTGCTATTACCAACGAACGGGAATTTCCCGATTTTCACCTTGTAGCCGGCTTCCCGCGCCTGCTTCTCCGTCAACCCAATGGAGCCGATCTGCGGCTCGCAATACGTCGCATTCGGAATGCGCGTTTTCACGATCGGGTGCGTCGGCTTCCCCGCGATGTGCGTGACCGCAACGATGCCCTCCATCATCGCCGCGTGCGCCAGTTGCGGTAATCCCGCGACGATGTCGCCCACGGCATATAAATTCGGCTCGGCGGTCTCCATGAACTCGTTCACGTGCACGAACCCACGCTCCACCTTTGCTTTGGACTTTTCCAGCCCGCAATTTTCCGTCATCGCTTTGCGCCCGACAGCCAGCAGCAGCTTTTCTACCTGCAGTGTCTGCGCCTTCCCGTCTTTAACCTTGAACGACACCGTTACGCCCTTGGTGTCCTTCTTCACGCCGTCCACCGTGCATCCGGTTTGAATGTTGATGCCCTTTTTCCGGTAGGTCTTGTCCAGTTCCGCCGAGATCTCCTCGTCTTCCACCGGCACAACTCGCGGCAACGCTTCCAGAATCGTTACCTGCGAGCCAAAGGAATTGAAAATCGATGCGAACTCCACTCCCACTGCTCCCGCTCCAATCACGATCAGCGTCTTGGGTATTTCCGGCAGCTCCAGTATCGACCTGTTCGTCAGAATCGTCTTATGGTCCGGTTCGATTCCCGGCAGCGCCTTCGCCTCGGAACCGCTCACCATCAAAATGTTGTTCGCCTCGATCGTGGATTTCTTGCCGTCTTTCTCCACGCTGACCTTGCCCGGGCCTTCGTACTTTCCCCAGCCCTGCACCCACTCCACCTTGTTTTTCTTGAACAGAAACTCGATGCCTTTGGAGTGTTTCGTGACAATCTTTGATTTCCGCGCCAGCACGTTGGCCCAGTTGATCTTCAGCCCGCTGACCTCGAAACCCAGCTCCGCCGCATTCTTGAAATGGTCGTAAACATCGGCGTGATGCAGCAGCACCTTCGTCGGAATGCATCCCACGTGCAGGCACGTTCCGCCCAGGAAAGGATCCTTTTCCACCACCACCGTTTTCAGACCGAGCTCGCCCGCGCGTATCGCCGCCACATACCCGCCCGGTCCGCTGCCGATAATTGCGATGTCGTATTTAGCCACGCGAATTCTCCCATCTGAAGGGCCGAGGCCGATTTTGTGTTGTGGGCCGGGCCGGAATGCCGCTGCCGCCGGAATCACCGCATCTGCAGCGGAAAGTCACGCAGGGATGCCGGTATGACGCCCGCAGATCACCGCCTATGTCACGTCAAAAAGCAGCCGGCAATTTTGCAGTGTAGCAGTCCGCTGCAAAAGTTAGCAACTTGGCGCTCCTCGGCTCTGGCCCGCCAGTTTGAGCCCAAAGCGCCGCGCTGGCGTTCCGAAATGGAACTCCTCCACACTCTTTTTCTGCATCCCCAGCGAAGGAAACGGGAAACTCTGCAGTAGTCCCAAATTGGAAAGCCCCTTTCCCCCACGGCTGCGTTTATTTTGATTTTTCCTCTTGCGCATATTACTGCGTAGGTATATGAAGCAGACTGTAAACTCCGGAGAAGTACCATCATTTACTGTGGATGTTTCAATAATCGTTGGGTCCATTATGGTGAAACCGGAAGAAGTAAAATGGTTTTGCGAAAATCGTGATTGTCGTTGGTCCGTGACCTTGTCCCTCTCGCCCAGGGAAGAGATCGGCCCCCGCTGCGTCTGCGGCTGGCCTTTGAAGCGCACCAGCACACCCGTCGCCTCTTCCTACCTGGAGTTCCTCCACAATGACGAATCGTTAGGGGAGCAACGACACATCCGGAAGGAGTAGTCTTTTATGGGCATCTTTCGAATTAATTCTGCATCTGCTCACTACAAGACACCGTTGGCTGCTCGCGCCAGCCTGCCACGCACCTTTTGGAGCCTCGGCGCGTTTGTCGAGTTCGGCCTGCTCTTCTGCGGAGTTTATCTGCTCGCGGAGGCCAGCCTCAAGCCCCTCGAAGCCGATCAAGCTTCCATCATATCCGCAGGCGTGATCCTCGCGTTGGCCAGTGTGCTGCTCTTTTATATGATTCGCCCGCGACGCAAGCAGGTTCTCACCAGGCCCGAGGCATCCCGCCTTTCACGCGTTCAGTCTGATGAGTTGCCCCTCACGTCATATGGAAATACCGTCCCGGCGCGTCGGGAAGCCGGACGCGCGCTGCAAAAAAACCAGCATCTGCCCGGTCCCATGTGATGGATAGTTAGCCTCGCGGCAACGCCGGAAAGTACCGCTCTTGCAGCACCACACGATGGTGACGCTCGTGCCCCGCAATGATGAACGCCTGCGCTCTCACGCTGATTTCTTTCTGATTGGCCACGCCCCGCCGCGTCCATGCCGCTTCGTCCAGTGACCTCGCTAACGCGATCGTCGCCCGCCGCGCAGCCGTAAACTCTTCCAGAAGTTCCCCCAGCGGCCGCGCCGAAAAATTCCCCGTCTTCACGTAATCATCCTGCTCAAATCCCGCCAGCGGCGTCTGGTCCGCACGCGCAATCCGCAACATCCGGTAGGCAAAAATTCGCTCCGTATCGCTGATGTGTCCCAGCACCTCTTTGATCGACCATTTTCCAGCGGCGTAGCGAAACTCCGCCCCTTGCTCGCTCAGAGTCCCCAGCAGCAGCTTCATCTCTCTTAGCTGCTCCTCCAGCGTTTCCACAATCTCCCCATCGGGCACCATTGCCACATACTTTTCGTAAGAAGGCGCGTATTCGCTCGCTTGCGGACGATTCTGTGTCATGATGCATTTACCTCCGAAACAGCGGCAGAATGCCAATTATAGCTGGCCATGGCGTGCAGGAGACAACATGCCGGCTGACGGAAGCCAAACATGGGCGAACTGAATTTCAAAACGATGCGCGTTGCCTTTCAGGGCGAACCCGGCGCCTTCAGCGAAGCCGCTGCGGTGCGATTGCTCGGTGAATCCATCCACACGGTTCCTCGCCCCACTTTCGACGCCACTTTCCGCGCCATCGCCGAGGGCGCCGCCGATGCTCTGCTCTTGCCGCTCGAAAACACCCTGGCAGGCTCCGTCGTCCGCGTTTATGACCTCTTGCTGGAAAGCCCACTCGAGATTTGCGGCGAAACCATTCTCCCCATCGAGCATCACCTCATCGCCTGCCCCGGCTCGACCTTCGATCTGCTTCGCTCCGTCGCTTCCCATCCTATGGCTCTTGCTCAGTGCGAGCGCTTCTTTGAATCATTCCCCCATCTCAAGCGCGTCCCCGCCGAAGACACTGCCGGCAGCGTCCGCGAAATGATGGCCCGCGACGACATTTCCTGCGCGGCGATTGCGGGACGCCGGGCCGCGGAACATTACGGCGCGGTCATCCTCCGCGAAAGCATTCAGGATAACGCCGAAAACTTTACCCGCTTTGTCCTGCTTCTCCCGCCCAACCAGGCCATGCGTTTTCGCCAAGCCGGCGCATCCAAAGTCTCGCTGGCCATGCGCCTCGCTCACAAGCCCGGCGCCCTGCTTGCTTCCCTCGAGCCATTCGCCAAACACGGCGTCAATCTCCTCAAAATCGAGAGTCGCCCCATTCATGGCAAGCCTTTCGAGTATCAGTTCTATCTGGACGTCGAAGCCGGTCGCCTGGATGAGCTCGAACATGCTTTGAAGGAAGCGCGTCAAGCCACCCGTGAATTGCGCGTCCTGGGCCGTTTCGTTCCCGCGCGCCGCTAGTGCCGTTCCAACTTGTTCCAGCAAATCCCTTCGAGAATACTCTCTCCGTGCTCGCTTCAGATGCTTGGACCGTCATTTGGCCCAAATAGTTGGAACGGCACTAGCCGCCGCTCCTTAGGCGCAGGAAAACCCAAGGTGGCCTGTTTCTCTGCTACATTCACCACATGCTGACGGCCATCACGCGCGAAGTAAGTTCCTCGCTCGCAAACTGCGAGCTGAGTTTTATCCCCCGCCAACCGATCGATCTGGCGAAGGCCCGCGCCCAGCATCACGCCTACGAAGAACTCCTCCGCAAACTCGGTGCCCGGGTCATTTCTCTGCCGGAGGAGTCGGATCTCCCGGACTCCATGTTCGTCGAAGATCCCGCCATCGTTCTCGATGAGCTGGCGGTGATCTGCCCGCTGGGCACGGAGACGCGCAGGAAAGAAGCGCCTTCCCTGGCGGCCACGCTGGAGAAATACCGCAAATTGGCTTTCGTGAAATTGCCGGGGCTCCTGGAGGGCGGGGATGTCTTGCAGGTAGGGAAAAGAATCTTCGTAGGCCTCACGCGCCGCAGCAATGCGGAGGGCATTCGCCAACTTGCGGCTATCGTTTCACAGTTTGGCTATGACCTTACGGCCGTGCCTGTCTCGGGTTGCCTACACCTGAAATCAGCGGTCACCTACCTGGGCCGGAACACCCTTTTGGGGAATCGCGCTTGGTTTCAGTGGGCACGCCTGGAGGGTTTCGAGTGGGTTGATGTCGACCCCGCCGAGCCGCATGCCGGAAACGCGCTGGCCATTGGCGATACTGTCGTTTTCCCCGCGTCGTTTCCGCGTACACAGCAGCGTATTGAGGCGGAGGGCTTCCATGTTGCCTCGATCGAAATCTCTGAACTCCAGAAAGCGGAATCGGGTTTGACATGTTCCAGCTTGCTGTTCGATGCCCCGGATTGAGACTCCCCGACCTTCACGATTCCGTGGAAGGCCAGCGTGTTCCTGGAAACGCCCGCCGGGCTCTCCTCAAATTTGGGTTGGAATCCTCAGCGGGTGTGCTATTCTTAATAGGATGTTGGCTAATCTCACGAACCGAATGCCTTCCCGGACCACGCGGTCGATCATTGCGACTACGGTCATCACTAAGATTATGTCCACTACCACCGCTTCGGGCGACGGGAGAAACGGCTAGCCACCGGAAAGTTTCCAACCCACCGCCAGAAGCGAAACTGGCGGTGGGTTTTTTAGTTTCTGCCCACCCCAAGAATCGCTTCCGCGGTACACAACTAAGGAGCAATCGCCATGTACCCGGAACAGCAGGAAGCCTCTCTCGCAGCAGGAGACCATTTAGCCCCGCCCAAAGCACACGCACGTTTCTCGCAGGACGCAACCGTCGCAACGGCAACCCGCGGCCCGGACCGGGGTATCGTCTTTAAGTTCGGTGGCTCTTCCTTGCTCGGGGCCAATTGTATATTGCATGCCGCTGCTTTGGTGCGCGATGCGGCTGTCGCGTCGCCGGTGACCGTGGTTGTCTCCGCGATGAAAGGAGTCACAGATGCGCTCCTGGACATCGCCAGAAAACTCGCGCGCAACGAACTCGCAAAAGCGCGTGAAGCGGCGCAGAACCTCATCGCGCTTCACCTCGACGTCCTCGATGGCCTGCAGCTTCCCGAGCATGACCATGCGCAGGTCCTGCACGAATTGAAACTGCTTGCCCGCGACCTGCTCCATGAAACCCCGAAGCGCGGTCCCGTGGCCGTTGACCCCGCTCTCTTTGACCGGCTGGCCTCCTTTGGCGAACGCTTCAGTGCCCGCTTGTTCGCTGCTGCTCTGAACAAGCTCGGCGTTGTCGCGGTTCCCGTGGCTTCCTCGGACTTCGTCCTGACCTGCGACACTTTCCAGGACGCCAAACCCCATCTCGGGCGCACCAGGGAGCGCGGCCGCGCGGTTCTTGTGCCATTGCTGGAATCCGGCATCGTCCCGGTGGTTACGGGTTTCATCGGGGCGACCCTCGACGGCCGTATCACCACCCTCGGTCGCAACAGCTCCGATTTTTCCGGCGCACTCATCGCTCGCGTCGTGGACGCCGAGGAATTGGTCATCTGGACCGACGTGGACGGCATCTTCACCGCCTGCCCGCGCGAAAGCGGCGAGGCCAAACTTCTCCACGAATTGAGTTACGATGAAGCCCACGCTTTGGCCGCAAGCGGGGCAAAGGTGCTTCACCCGCACGTCTTGCCGCTGGCGGCAGAGCACGAAATGACTGTGTGGGTCAGAAATACATTCAAGCCGCACCTGCGCGGAACGCGCATTGGGCCGGCGCAAAATGGAGGTGCAGCATGAGCGCTCTTCCAAATGGAACAAAATGGCGAGCGGGCGTTTTGGGTGCGACGGGTATGGTGGGGCAGCGCCTGGTGAAGCTCCTCGCCGATCACCCTTGGTTTACTTTGACGGAAGTTGCGGCATCGGAGCGTTCTTCCGGCAAGAGTTACGCCGAAGCCGTGCGCTGGCACCTCGAAGGACCGGTACCGGAAGTCGCTCGCGGCCTCGTCGTGAGGGAACTCGAACCCAGCCTGGATTGCGATTTCCTCTTTTCGGCGCTCGATTCTTCGGTAGCCGGCCCCGCGGAAGAGGAGTATGCGCGGCGCGGTTACCCCGTCGTAAGCAATTCAAGGAATCACCGCATGGATGCGGACGTTCCTCTGCTCATTCCGGAAGTCAATGCAACGCACCTGAACGCTATTCCAGTGCAGCAGAAAAACCGCGGCTACGACTCGGGATTCATCGTGACCAATCCCAATTGCTCCACGGCCGGGCTTGTTGTCGTGCTGAAGCCTTTGGCAGATGCCTTTGGCCTTGAGAAAGTGTTTGTCGTCACCCTACAAGCCATCTCTGGTGCAGGCTATCCTGGCGTCCCCGCGTTGGACATCCAGGGAAACGTCGTGCCCTTCATCAGCGGCGAAGAAGAGAAGATGGAAGCGGAACCACAAAAGCTGCTTGGCAAATGGGACGGCAACCGCTTTATCGAAGCGGGGCTGGGCATCAGCGCCCACTGCAACCGCGTCCCCGTGGTCGATGGCCACCTGGAATGCGTTTCCTTACGCCTGAAGAAGACCGCCACGCTCGACGAACTCCGCGAGGCGCTGCGCTCTTACCAGGTTTCAGACCAGTTGGCCTCATTGCCCACCGCGTTGAAACATCCCGTGGTCGTCCTCGACGAACCCGATCGTCCGCAACCCCGCAAGGACGCCAACACGGGCCACGGCATGGCCGCCGTCGTTGGGCGCATTCGCGAGTGCCCGCTGTTCGACGTCAAGCTCACCTTGCTTTCGCACAACCTGGTCCGTGGCGCGGCCGGCGCTGCATTGCTCAACGCCGAACTTCTGGCCGCGCAAGGCTTCCTGAAATCGCGCCATGAAACGCGCGAGCAAAGCGTGGAGCCTGTGTCGCGCTGATCCCGGTCCGAACCACTCGTAGGGGCGCAGCACCCACCGAAGGCGGGGCCCCATGTCCGCACAGTCTCTGCGTCAGAACTCCCCGGTCATTTTGGAGTGCGGCGGCTCGCCGCCGCTTTTGCGCTTTCAAGCGTCACCAACCAAATGCATTCCCTCCCCGCCACTTTCTTGGTTTTCCCTTGTAGCGGCCGCCTTCTGATGCGGGCGCCTTTTCCGCCGTCGTAGCGCAGGGCTCGGGGACGTGCCCTGTGGCTCTTCTCTTTTTGCAACTCGCATAAGAATATAGATTAAGGAACGAAGTAATACCGTACCAAATGGAAGAAGATCGGAGCGGCAAAGCACAGCGAGTCAATGCGATCCAGGATTCCGCCGTGTCCTTCGATCACCCTGCCGAAGTCCTTGATCCCGATGTCCCGCTTGATCGCGCTCATCACCAGGCCCCCGCAAAATCCCAATATGCAAATGGTGAACGACATTCCCGCGGACTGCAGCGGCGTAAAAGGCGTGGCCCACCATAGCGCCGCCCCCAGCGCCGTCGCGCTCAGGACCCCGCCGAAAAACCCTTCCCAGGTTTTGTTGGGACTCACGCGCCATGCGATTTTGTTCTGCCCAATCAGTTTGCCCCACACAAATTGCAGCACGTCGCTCATCTGATCCACGATCACCAGATAGAGCAGCAGGCGCGCATCCTGCCCTTCGTAGCCGGGAATCTTCAGCAGGAGCAATGCCGGTGCGTGACTCAGGCAGTACGCGCACACCATGATCCCAAACTGAATTTTCGCGGCACGTTCCAGAAAGTGCGACGTGTCGCCCGCGATCGCGATGCGTGTCGGAACGTAAACAAACGCTAGCACCGGGATCATAATGGCGAAAAAGCCGTACCACTGGATGCCAATGAGGAAATACTGCAGCGGCATGATCACAAAGAAGCTCCAGAAAAGCGTCCGGTGATCTCCACGCCGTGTGGGCACCAGGGTCATGTACTCGCGCAATGCCAGAAACGAGATCAGGCCAAACAGAATCAGCGAACCCACGCGCCCAACCAGGATGGCCAGGGCAAAAATCGCGCACATCTTCCACCACGCCCGGATGCGCGCATTCACATTCTCGATCGTGGCTCGGCTTGCCTCGCCCTTCCGGCGGCGCTTCAGCCATCGGCCAATCAGCGTGGAAACGACCAGCAGGAACACCACGCCGCCGTATAGCCACGCCAGCTTCGCATCGTGAATTGCCGGCAGCATCACGCTGATCCAATCCGCCGCAGGCTGCTGACGGCTTCGCGCGCGCGTTCTAGGAATGTTTCCTTCTCTTCTCCCGGCTCTACTTGTAGCGGCTTGCCGAAGGTCAAAAGGCTCAGCATGGGCACGGGCAGGACTTCTCCTTTCGGCAAAATACGGTTCATATTTTCAAGATACGCCGGAACGAGTTCCACATCCGGCCGGCGCAACGCCAGGTGATACAGCCCCGCCCGGAACGATCCGACCTTTTCGCCGTTGCCCCGCGTCCCCTCGGGAAAAAGAATCAGCGAGTATTGGTCACCCAGTGCCTCGGCCATTTGCTCGATCACCGCTTGTCCCGCATAGCGCGCCTCTTCGGGACTTTTGGCCTGCGCCATCACGCCACGCTGCACCACCACGGCGTTGAACACATTCATCACCACATAGCGCCGCAGCGCCGAGCTTTCCCAATAGTCCTGTGCGGCCACGGGGCGCGTATGTGCCCGCAAATCCGAAGGAAGCGCCGACCACAACACCACGAAATCCAGATGGCTGGTGTGGTTTGCGAAGTAAATGCGCTGTTTTTCGTCGGGTTCACATCCCGCCCACTGCACCTGCACCCCGGTAATTCCGCGGGCAAACGCCGCCAGAAGACTCGCGAACGGATGGATGTGATCGTGCATCAGGAGGTGCGACCTCGAATTTCCCGCAGCGCGCCATGCGCTCGGTTCACGATCGTCACGAGCAGGAGCGCCAGAACAATCCACTGGACGGGGATGACTACTCGAAAGATAGGCAATTGCAACCCCAGAAGCAATCCCACGGTCCCGAAAACAAATGCGCGGTCACTTTTCCCCATCGGTCCGTCGTACCGCCGCGAGGCTCCAATCTGCACCGCCACCACTCCTGTCAGTTCGCTGATCACGGCCAACAGAACGATCAGCACCATCAGCGCGGTATTGAACGGCAGAAAACTTGCCAGCGGGAGGTAGAGCGCTGCATCGGAAAAAACATCGCCAAGCTCGTTCAGGATCGCACCCAGCGCGCTTTTCTGATTGTGTTCGCGCGCCAACATCCCATCGATCGCGTTCATCGCCATGCGCAGGAAAAGCGCGGCCGGCAGCAACAACAAGACGCGCATACTGCGAAAATGGAAAATCGCCAAACCCGTCGCGAAGGAAAGCAGCATCGCGCCAATCGTCACCATGTTCGCGGTCACTCCCGCCCGGGCAAGGCCGTTGCTCAACGGCCGCAGCAGACTCTGAAATTTAGGCTTGAGTCCGTAGATGCTGGGCATGGCGGTTAAACTCATCCTACCCGCAAGGCGTCAGCGGTAAACGATGCGTCCCCAATAAAATGCGTAAGAGGCAATCCAGATCACGGCGTGAATATATGCAAGCTTTCGTGTTGAAAGCGCGCATCTTTTCCGCAGCCAGCCGGCCGCGGCCCCGAAAATCATCCACACGAGAGTAAATCGCACCGCGCGCGCCGGCGGCGTGGCCAGCAGAAAGGCAAACGGCGTCGAAATCCTCGGTGCTTCGACCGCGTAGAGTTTGTAGGGTATACCGGAGACAGAACCAGCCAGCACGGCCAGCAAGCCCATCTTGTCGAAGCCGGAATTCACTTTGCCGAACATTCTCGGAGTAATGAACGGAACGCGTGCAACCGCGGCGCGTGCTGCCCCGGGATCCGTCTGCGCCCAGTGGAATAGCAGTGCTCCCCCCAAGAGAGCACCTGCAAGCCCGGCAACAATATGCTTCCACGTTGAGCGCCAGTCGAGCACCGCGACGAACGAAAGAAAAACATCCGGGATAATAAAGAAAAAAGTCGCTTCCGCCAATCCCCACAAAAACGCAACAATCAAGCCTGGGCGGCCAAGCATCCGCCGTTCCCAGAGAGGGCGCGGCGAATTCAGCGCCGAAGCAGCGGCCGCGATCACGAAACGACCTTCGTCTCAATGGCGTGGCCCTGCGCGTATTGCTGCAGCAGCGTGGTCATGCGCTGGCACCAGCGCTCCAGCCCTTCGCTGCCCCCAAATCCCACCAGAATCGCGGCAATGCGTTTCGTCGCAAGCGTGACCATGGTGCGCTCGGAGTCGCTGGTAGGGCTCCCGTGCGGCCCCGCCGCGTCGCAAAATACCGGCAGTCCTTCCAGATTCAAGTCGTACTTCCCGATCCCTTTGTAGGTTTCCCCGGCGCGGCCTGCGCGAAACACAATGTCGCCCTGGACGTTGGCCAGATCGTAGAGCCCGACGGGCAATCGGCTTTCCACCGAAACCAGATTAATGACGTCCACCACCGCGCCAATTTGCGGAAAACTTTTCCCGCTGAGGATGCGCCGCAGCAGCGCTTCCGCAGAGCCACGGTAGCGCGCCGGATCCTTCCCCAGCGCTGTATACCCGGCACGTGTCGCTGAAATCTGCGGCCCCTCCAGCACGGCCCGCGGCTCCGGCAGCCCAAGAATTTTCGCCTCCCAGGCCTTCATCTCCGCAAGCAGCGCCGCCGGTGTTGCCACAGCCTCCACATTGCCTGTGACGCAGCCCAGCGCCACGCGCGGACACTTCGCCTTCAGCGCGCCATCAATCGTCACAGTAATCATGCCGTACCTCGCGCCTAGCACATTTCAATCCCCATATCCTGAGAGCCTCACCGCACAATCGGCTTCAGCTTTGCCGTGAAGTGCCGCAGAAACGGCGCCTGATGCACGAGCTCGTACCCCGGAATTTTCTCGCGCCTCCGCCACACTTCCAGGATTACTTCCACCACATATTCGATGTGGCTTTGCGTGTACACTCGCCGGGGAATGGCCAGCCGCACCAGGTCCATTTGCGCGTGTTCGCCGAACATGAGCGTACCAATTTCAATCGACCGGATTCCTCCCTCGATATACAGCTCCACCGCCAGCGCCACACCGGGGAATTGCGACGTGGGAATGTGCGGCAGAAACGCCCGCGCATCCAGGTAAATCGCGTGCCCGCCGGGAGGCTGCACAATCGGCACGCCTTCGCTGGCAATGTGGTTGCCCAGAAACGCCGTCGAGGCGATGCGGTACTTCAAATACTCTTCCTCGAGTGCCTCGTTTAATCCCACGGCGATTGCTTCCAGGTCGCGGCCCGCAAGCCCGCCGTAGGTTGGAAATCCCTCCGTCAAAATCAGCAGATCCTTTTCCTGTTGCGCCAGAATGTCGTCGTTAGTGCAGAGGAAACCCCCGATATTCGCCAGGCCATCTTTCTTCGCGGACATCGTGCACCCGTCGGCATGGGCAAACATCTCCCGCGCGATGTTGCGCGGCGTTTGGTCCGCATAGCCCTCTTCGCGAAGCTTTATAAAGTACGCGTTCTCGGCGAACCGGCACGCGTCAATGTATAGCGGGATGCCATGTTTCCGGCAGACCTGCTTTACTTCCCGGATGTTAGCCATCGAAACCGGCTGGCCCCCTCCGGAATTGTTGGTGATCGTCAGCATCACCAGCGGAATCTTCTTCGCCCCTTCCCGCACAATCATTTTGGCAAGCCGTTCCACGTCCATGTTCCCCTTGAACGGGTGCAGGTGGCTGGGCTCCTTCGCTTCGGGGATGGGTAAATCCAGCGCCGTGGCGCCCACAAATTCGCAGTTGGCGCGCGTCGTGTCGAAATGTGTGTTGTTCGGCACGATGTCACCCTTTTTGCACATCACGTTGAACAGGATGCGTTCCGCCGCGCGCCCCTGATGCGTCGGAATCACGTGGCGAAATCCGAATATCGATTGCACCGATTCGCGGAACCTCGTGAAGCTCGGCGACCCCGCGTACGATTCGTCCCCGCGCATCATTGCCGCCCACTGCTCCGTGGACATCGCCGACGTCCCCGAATCCGTCAGCAGATCAATCAGGATCGCTTCCGACGCAACGAGAAAAAGATTGTAGCCTGCGGCTTCGATCAGTTGTTGCCGCTCTTCCCGCGAGGTCTCGTGGATTGGTTCAACGCTCTTGATGCGAAACGGCTCGATGATGGTGCGAATGGCCATGATGGAACTCGGCTCCTCTTCGTGACACTACCACAGAATCCTCGAGCGCTTCCGTGAGGGCGGTTTTTCCATGCTCGCCGGCTGCACAGGCGGCCGACCAGACTTCTCCGCGGCCTTCCGCCGCACCTCTCTCCCTCTCTCTGTTTCCATCGTAGTACCCAAGTACTATAGGCCCCCCTCCCCACCCGCCCCACCATAAAGAAGTGGATCAGGGGAGCTCTGTCTCCACAGGGCTGCCATTCCAAATTGCTTTTTGAGCGAGCACGCTATGCCACCTATTGTGAAAGATTCCGAAACTGCGGTTGCGACGCCCATCTCTGCCGCTCCGGCCACCACCGTCGCGAAAACCAAGGACGATTCCCCGGCCCGCCTTCAACCTGTCGCTCTGGAAATCCCGGTTACCGTGAACGGCGCCCGCACCGTTGAAGGCTCGGACAAGCGCGAGCCTTTTTCAGAAAACACCGAGACCGTCCTGGTCTTTAGCCACGGCGCCGTCATCCGACTCGCCTCTTCCCTCGCGCCCGGCCAGCTCATTTTCCTGACCAACGAAAAAACCAAAAAGGAAGTCGTCTGCCAGGTCATCAAATCCAAAAATTATCGCAGCGTGACCGGATACGTGGAACTCGAATTCACCGAGCCTGCCATCGGTTTCTGGGGCATGCGTTTCCCGCCCGAGCGCCCCGTTCCCGCCGCACCTGTTCCTGCAGTCGCGCCCGCCGCGCCGCGCACGGTCGTACCCACCGTCCCTGTTCCACACAAGGCCGTTCCACCGTCTCCGCCCGCTCCTCCGGTTGCCGCAAAGCCTGCTGCGCCAGTTTCTACCCCGCCTGGCATTCCTGCGGCAGTGAAGCTTGTTGTGCCGCCACCTACTCCGGCTCCAAGACCCGCAGTCCCGATTTCTCCCGCGCCCGTCAACATCGTCGCGCCGCCTCCTGCTTCTCCCGTCATTGCCCCCGCGGCCGAGCAGACCGTCACTGTCGCCCCTGTCGTTCCCCCACCTCCGCCACCGGTAGCCGCAAAACCGGCAACCATCGCCACAAAACGCGCATCTCTTCCCCTGCCGTCGCCAGATTTCGCGGCTGCAATCTCTTCGCTCTTCGATTCTCCGGTCATTTCCGCTGCCAAGCCCGCGGCCACCGAACCTCCCAAGACCGAAGCCGCTACAGCACCCGCCGAATCGTCCACCGAGCAGCTCAAGCTGCAAACCGCGCGACTTCAGGAGCAGCTCGGCGCTCTTCTCTTCACCGAGACTCCCGTAAAGCCACCGGCGGCTCCAACTCCTGCAGGCATTGCGAAGACAGAATCCCCCTTACCAGAAGTTGCCGATAAGCTCCTGCAATTCGCGCAAGCAGGCCTGAAGCCGACTGCACCTCCCGAGCTCAAGTCGGCTGCCCCGGCACGCAATTTCGTGCCTCCCTCGCTCGCTGCCGAACAGGTCAAGGTTCCGGCCTGGCTCGCTCCTCTGGCGCGTGAATCGGAATCCACCGCCGCCGAACCCGTGGCTCTCCCCGAACTTCCCGCACTCACCGATTCTCTTCCGGTTTCGCTGTCTGCTTCTGCGGAATCTCTGACGGATGGCATCACCGAGTCCCACCGCCGCCAGCATTCCTCCACCTTTGGTGGACAGTTGCTCGGCGAATCCAGCGCCCCCACGCCCGCCGTCGCCTCCCGCTCAAGGAAGGGCCTCTTCATCGGCATTGCCGCTACGCTCCTTCTTGCTGCTGGTGTTGTGTGGTACATGCGTCAGCCGGACAATTTGATTTCGAGCCTGCTCGCCTCGAAGACCGCTCCCACGCAAGCCGCAAATTTCTCTCCGGCGGCCTTGTCCGCTCCTGCGTCGCAGCCCGCGGCCCCCCCTGCCAGCGTGACCAAGCCGGCTCCCCTACCCACAAGCTCATCTGTGATTCATGGCGAGTCTCCTGCGAACGCCCCTGCAACCGCCGCGCCAGCAGCTCTGCCAGCCCCCAAGAATCCCAAAACGACTGCCCGCAATACTCCTCCGGACGAGGAGCCCAAGAAGCCTGCTATCGGTGAAGTCCACCTCGCCACTCCGGTTGTCAATCGTGCCGGTGATTCTCAGACCGGCAACGAATCCGAGCCCTCCATTGACGTCAATCAATCTGTCAATGAGGATCCCCTCGCCGGTCTGGCCGCTGGCCATCGCAAGGAACCTACCGCTCCTCTTCCCCTCGGCGGAGACCTTAAGCAAGCCCGCCTTCTCAAGTCGGCCTCTCCGATCTATCCGCCAACCGCCAGAGCCCAGAACGTCTCGGGTGAAGTCAAGATCGACGCCCTCATCGACGTAAGCGGCAATGTCAGCTCCGTCAAAATCATTTCCGGCCCTGCTTTGCTCCATCAGTCGGCCTTGGACGCCGTCAAGCAATGGAAATACGAGCCGGCGCAGTTGAACGGCAAACCCACTCCAGTCCACGTCGTCGTCACCGTTCATTTCCGCGGCCAATAACGCACCACGCCCTTGTGCATTACGTACTTCTCTCCACCCAACTTCACTTGGGCGAAGTCGCAAGACCCCATCATTCTGTTTCACTGCCGCGCGCAGCCCGGCTCTCCGCCCAGCTGGCGGTCATCTCCTTCCGCCTCTTCGGACTCACCCAGCTAAACCCCACTGGTGTGCAGCGATGTGTCATTGCAATTCAAATCTGCATCCCTTCCTTGCGATTGGCCATTCCCCTTCGTATACTGGCCCCCCGGCCAATTGGCAGGTCTAGCGGGTGGGTAGCCCGCCTCCGTTCATCCCACTTGGCCTTTCTTTTCGCGCCTGCGTGTCTCTCACAGGCCGAATTTCGCAGCCCCGTTGGTAGCTGGGTGGTCCGACTGGGCAGAGGAGACTTTTGCATGTCCCAAACGCTGGTGCCGGAAGAAATGAATGTCTACCAAAACGCCGAAGCGCGTTTTGAGGTGGCCGCGAACAAACTTGGTCTTGAGCAAGGCGTTTATCGTTACCTCAAATATCCCGACAAGGAAATCACCCTTTACATTCCGGTCGGCATGGACAATGGCCAGCTCGAAGTCTTCACCGGTTATCGCGTCCTTCACTCCCAGGTTCGCGGCCCGGGAAAGGGTGGCATTCGCTTTGCCCCCGACGTCAGCCTCGATGAAGTCCGAGCGCTCGCTGCCTGGATGACTTGGAAGTGCGCCGTAGTCGACATTCCCTTCGGTGGCGCCAAGGGCGGCATCATCTGCGATCCCCGCAAATTGTCTCGCGGCGAACTCGAGCGCCTCACGCGCCGCTACACCGCCGAACTTTCGGACTGGCTCGGCCCGGAGCGCGATGTCCCCGCTCCCGACGTCGGCACCAACGAGCAGACCATGGCTTGGGTCATGGACACCTACTCCATGCACACCCGCCAGGCCACTACCGCTGTCGTTACCGGCAAGCCCATCGAACTGGGCGGCTCGCGTGGCCGCCGGGAAGCCACTGGCCGCGGCGTCATGATCTGCGTTGATAAGGCCATGGCCAAGCTGGGCATGAGAAAAGAAAGTACCCGCGTCATCATTCAGGGATTCGGTAACGTCGGCTCTCTCGCTGCGGAGTTGATGCAGAAGGCCGGCTACAAGATCATTGGCCTCGCCGATATCGGCGGCGGCCTCTACAACGAGAAGGGTTTAGACGTCGCCAAGGTTATCGACTGGGTCTACAATCAGAAGAAACCTTTGCAGGAACTTCCCACCGGCGGCGCCAAAATGAGCGCCCGCGACGTTCTCTTCCAGCCTTGCGACGTTCTCATCCCCGCCGCCATCGAAAACCAGATCACCGAGCAGAACGCTCATCAGGTCCAGGCCAGGGTTCTCTGCGAAGGCGCCAACGGCCCCACCACCTGGCAGGCCGACGCCATCATCGACGCCAAGGGCATTTTCACTGTCCCTGATATTCTCGGGAATGCCGGCGGCGTCACGGTGAGCTACTTCGAGTGGGTGCAGGACCGCCAGGGCTTCTTCTGGCGCGAGAGCGAAGTCAACGAGCGCCTTTTTGACGTTATGGACCGCGCCTTCGACGAAGTGGTTCGCTACGCCGAACTCCACCGCGTCAACAACCGCATCGCCGCCTACATGGTGGCGATCGACCGTGTGGCTACGGCTCTGAAACTGCGCGGCATCTACGCCTGATTTTTTCTTGGTTTTCCGCGCGACGCGACGTACTCTTTGTCCCACTTGGCGTCCGCCGTCGCCTGATTTACACTGAATCGTACCGCTTTACGGTCGAGGAAGGAGTCCTTACCGTGCCCTCGGACTCATCGCCTGAAACTTCTGCACTCTTGGAAGATCAACATCGTCGCGAGATTTGCCGTATTGGCCGCTGGTTGTACGAACGCGGCTATATTGTCGCCGGTGAAGGCAATCTCTCCGTTCGCTTGGATGCCGAACGCATTCTCACCACTCCCACCTGCGTCAACAAAGGCATGATGGCGCCCGAAGACCTCGTCATCATGGATATGGAGGGTACGCATCTTCAGGGTGACCGCAAAATCTCTTCCGAAGCCGCCATGCATCTTCTTTTTTATCGCATGCGCCCTGATGTCAACGCGATCTGCCATGCTCATCCGCCGACCGCCACGGGTTTCGCCGTCGCGGGTCTTGGCCTCGATCAAGCGCTCCTCCCCGAAGTGATCGTAGGTCTCGGCAAAGTTCCCCTCGTTCGCTACGCCACCCCCGGTACGCCAGATCTGTGCGCGGTACTCGAGCCTTACGTGCCTCACTACGACGCGCTCCTTCTCGCCAATCACGGGGCCACCACCTGTGGGCCCAATCTGCTCACCGCCTTCTTCCGCATGGAAACGCTCGAGCACTTCGCGAGAATCACCCTGGCCGCCAAGCTCGTCGGTGAACCCCAGCTCCTCTCCACACGCGAGGTCGCCAAGCTCATGGCCGCGCGCGCCAGGTATTTCGTCACCCCTCCTCCCGGTGGCGGCGCGGAGTTGCCGGAAACCTGCGACACAGGCGAATCCAGCGATGACGAAGTCAGCCTTACCCGCGCGGAACTCGAGGCCCTCATCGACGAGGCCGTCCGCAAGGATCGCTCCCGCCGCTAATCCAGCTTTTGACTGTGGAGTGCGGCGGCTTGCCGCCGCTTTGGTGCAGTAGGCGATTCCGGCAAGTCGTTTCTCTTAAACACTTACGCCATCGTCACGCTGAAACTCGTCTTTCTCCTGGGTTCGTAGCGGCCACCTTCTGAGGTGGGCGCGTTTCTCTTGGGTTTGTAGTAACGGATCTTCAGCTCAGCTCGTTTCCGCGCGCCGCTCATGGTTCGTTCTCGGGTGATTCCGGCTCCTCCGGTGTTTCCAGCAAACCCGCTCGCCCTAGTTCCCGGTAATAACCGGGCCGCGTGTGCCGGTAATGGTCCGCCGGTATTTTTCCGTTGAGCCATGCTGTGTCCATCGGATAGACCGCAGGGTCGAAAATCACCAGGTAGAAGTGCCAGATCAGGATCGAGAAGGTCGCCAGCAGCGCTTCATACCAATGCACGGCGGTCGCGGCGTCCGCCACCCACTTCGGGAAATGACGTAACGTGAAATTATTGAACCACAGCAGGAAGCCGGTGAGGCCCATCACCACCGTGCCCCACAGAAAGGCCCAATACTCCATTTTTTCCGCATAGTTGAACTTCGCGAATCTCGGCTCTTCCTTGGTAAGCCCCAGGTTATAACGGAAGACATCCAGGATGTCCGTCGCGTCTTTGATCCTGGGGATCATCGCCGTAAGGAATCTGCGGTCGCGCTGCTTCAGCGCCAAATGAATGAAATGATAGAGCGTCGCCGCGATCAGCACCACTGCCGCCGTGCGGTGCAATCCGCCTCGCAATCCCGCGTTCGATTCCCACATCGTCAATGGGCGCGACCACCAGCTTTCCGGGTATTTCAACGCAAACCCCGTCAACACCAACGTCGGGAAGCTCGCCATCACCCCCCAGTGCGCGATCCGGAATCCCAGATTCATCCGCACCGCAACTTCGCTCGTTTCCTGACGCGGCCGCCGCCGGATCAGTTTCGTCAGCAGGTCCAGCAGGTTGTGCAGCAGCATGAATCCCAGCGTGAATGGGATCAACACCCAGTACGTCCAGCGGATCCATTTCACCACCGGATGATTGGGGCCGGCGTTCGTCTGCACGTGCACGGGTCCGATCGTGAATTTGGCTTCCCCTACACCTTTGTGGCATTGGCCGCACGTTTTCGGCAGATTTGCGGTATTGACGGTTGAGCGGGGATCGCTAGAGGGGAGGATGTCATGCACGCCATGGCACGAAGCGCAATTTGCTGCGGTCAGTTTTCCGCCTTCGAGAGCCAGCCCGTGATAGCTGCCGGCATAGGATGGCAGGCGATCCGCTGGCAGATTGTAGCGCAGGGCCAGGCGAGGATCGCCATGGCAACGCCCGCAGGTTTCCGCGGAAATATTGGCGGCATTCAAGGGCGAAGCCGGGTTGCTCGGGTCCATGATCAGGTGCTCGCCGTGGCAATCCACGCAAACAGGCGCGTCCCGCACCCCGGCCTTGACCGCTTCCCCGTGCACACTCTCGTTAAACTGCCGGGCGATTTCCTTGTGGCATTGCCCGCAGGTCTCCGGCACTTTCCAGTGATTGACCATGGATCGCGCATCGGTGGCGGGAAAGATGTTATGGCTCCCATGGCAGCTGGAGCACGAGGCCGCCTCTTTGCCGAGCGCGACCGCACGCGCGTGAACGCTCTGCTTATAGGAATCCACTGGATGCGCCACCGGAATTTTGTGCCGCGACAAAAATCCGGCATCGCTATGGCATTTTGCGCATGTATCCGCCAGGTTCTTACGGGCAATCGTCGAATCCGCTTCGCTGGCCGCCTTCACTTCATGAATGGTGCCGTGGCAGGAAACGCACTTGGGCGCATCGGGATCGCCTTTTTTCGCCGCCTGCCCGTGGATGCTCTCCGCAAGACTTTTTACTTCGTCTGCATGACACTCCGAGCATTTACCGGGTATGAGTGCGGCGGCGGACGTCAATTCATGCACGCTGCCATGGCACGTGGCACACGACTTTTCACCCAGAATCGCGTGCACGCTCCCGGCGTAGGCCTTCACTTCGTCTGCGTGGCACGTCACGCATTGCACCTTGGCAATCTTGGCGGGGTGCGGGAAATCCTTGATGGCAGCGTGGCAATCGGAACAGCCCAGGATCGCATGCGCGCTGGCCGCATGTTTCGCAGGATTGACGTAAATGTCCTTGCCCTTGTCGGACTTCATCCCCGCCTGCCCATGGCACGCCAGACATCCCTGGTCGGCGGCCGGCGCGGGCAAAGCCAGAGTCAGATAAATCAGAGCAACCAGCGTCGCGAGCATCTCAACACCCTTCTCTACGATTCGACTGCAATTCGGCTCTAGTGCCGTTCCAACTTGTTCCAGCAAATCCCTTCGAGAATACTCTCTCCGTGTTCGCGTCAGATGCTCGGACCGTCATTTGGCCCAAATAGTTGGAACGGCACTAGCGGTACGCGAACAACATCGCATAAATGATCCACAGCACAATGCTGAATCCCACCGCCAGCGCTCCCCAGGCGAAGGCTCGAATCGTCCGGATAACGATCCGCGGATAAGCCTCCTCCATTTTTTCCTCCAGCTTCCCGTTAGCCACCAGCGCTTCGTACTCCCTTGGCTTGTCCCTTTTTAACTCCTCCAGCGGCATGCGCCCCGTGAATATGGTGATGTCCATGGGAAACTTTTCGGGCCGCAAGTGGGTATTGAAGAAATGTACGGTAAAGATGAAGCCGGTGGCGAGCAGGGCCTCGTCGCTGTGAATGATGGTGGCCACGTTGAGGAACCACCCCGGCAAAAAGCGCGTGAAGAACACCGGGAACCACAGCGTGAGTCCGGTAGAGCCGATCACCGCGATCCCCCAAAACACGGCGAAATAGTCGAATTTTTCCCAGTATGTCCAGCGGCCATAGGCAGGCCGTTCGCCTTGGCCTACAAACCACTTCAGCGTGGCCACAAACTCAGCCAAGTCTCTTCGGGTGGGGAGCATGCTGCTGGGTCCCAGCAGCAGCGCGCGCCACGAACCGTGCTCCCTTTTCTTCAAGCGGTACAGGTCCACCAGATGCGTAATGAAAACTCCGAACATCACCACCGCGGCACTCCGGTGAATGTACCCGGCGCTCTCGAATCCCCCAAGCAGATGAGAAAGCACCGCCGCCCATTTGGTGTAGGAGAACTTCAGGGTTAACCCCGTCAGCGCCAGGCTCATGAAGCTCACGATCATGCAGATGTGCAGGATCCGCTGCAGGCGGGTGAAGCGGATGAACTGGCGTTCTGCCGTTCCGCCGTTAGACATCGGGGCTCTCCTCACTTGCGGGAGTTTCAGGCGTTGCGGCGGGTTGTGCTTCGGCGGCGCGCAATTCCCCTCGCATTTGGAATGCCCGGGGCAGCCAAAGCAGGGTGTGGACTCCTCCCAGGACAAACGTTCCCAACAACAATGCGGTCATCCCCCAAAATGTGTAGAACAACAGGGGGTACTTGCGCGGGTCGTGGTGAGTGGCGTGCGTCAGGTACCCCGCAAAGCGGCGCGTCGCGCCGGCATGACATTTCTGGCAGGTCGCCGCCACGTTTGCCCGGCTGAGGTGCGAGCGTGGATCCGCTACCGCAAGCACGTCGTGAGCTCCATGGCAGTCGTAGCACTTTGCCGTTTTCGTGTACCCCAGTCGCGAAACTTTCCCATGGTAGGTATCAAAATAGGTTTTGGCGATCTCCGCGTGGCAGCGTCCGCACGTCTCCATGATGTCCAACCGGAAGCCGGCTTCATCGGTGCGCCGAATGGCGTGGGCGGTGTGGCAATCGTTGCAAACCGGAAGTTCCTTGGCGGTTCCGCTCATCCTCTTGGCATGAATGCTGTTCTCAAACTGCTCCTCGATGCCGTGGTGGCACCGGCCGCACGTGGCCGGCACGTTTGCTGCATTGACGCTCGATTCCGGATCCGTTCGGGGTAGGACATGGTGAGCGGTGTGGCAACTCGTGCAGGTCGCCGTGACAGTCAGACCGCCCTTCAGCAATTCCTTTCCGTGAATGCTCTCCGTGTAGTTCGCGACGATTTCGTGCTGCCGTCCGGTGTAGCGCACCGCGGCCTTCTGCCCCTCCCGGTGACACCGCGCGCAAAGTCCGGGAACATTGGTCGCAAAAGTTGGCGACTGTGGGTCCAGCTTTCCAAGCACCCCATGCGTGCCATGGCATTCCTTGCAGGTCGGGGCATTCGGATCATTCTTGTCGACCAGTTGTCCGTGGGTGCTGCTCACGTATTGCTTGCCGACTTCATCGTGGCACGAAGTGCAGTCCACCTTGCGGGTAATCGTCTCGCACGGTCGCACGCGGGAGGCGTTTACCTCCGAGTGGCACTGGCTGCAGGCAATTTTGCTGCGCGGATGACTCACCTCGCCCAAGTTGACGTACATGGATTGCCCGTCGCGCGCGCGGCGCAGCTTTTCGTCTGCGTGGCAATGCATGCAGTCCGCATCAGCCATTCCCTGCGAATAGAAGACATTCCGGATCTTATGCGGCTGATGGCAATCCACGCACGCGGGCAGAACATTTGCTTCCTTTTCCCATAGTTCTCCACGAATGATCTTCCGGTGTACCGCTTCGATCAACGAGTGGCATTGCGTGCAGGTGGCGGCAATGTTTCGGCGGGCGATCGAGGATGCGGGGTCGGTGTGGGGCAAGATCAAATGCGGTGTGTGGCAAGTCGCGCAGTTGGGGGCCACCGCAAGTCCCTTTTTCAACAACGCCTCTCCGTGAATGCTTTCCGAGTAGTTCTCCAAAATGTTGTCCTGGGGAATGGGGCGGTTGCGCTGAACTGGAGTTCCTTCGCGATGGCATTGTCCGCAAACGAATGGCACTTTCAGCGGCGTCACCGCTGACCGCGGGTCCCTTACCGGATAGATTTCGTGGTTCCCGTGGCAATTCACACAGCGGGGCGCAAGCGGGTCGCCGTGCGCAATGGCCTTCCCGTGGACCGACCGGGCATGTTGCTCCCCCTCGGCCTCGTGGCAGGTGCCACAATTTACTCGTGCCAGCGGCGTTTCGTGCGGCAACTCTTTGCCTTCCAAATCGGCGTGGCAACCCGTGCACCCGAAGCTGCCATGAACGGACGCCGCAAATTTCTTCCCATCCACGTACAGCGAAACCGTTTTGCCGCCTCGTGTCGTGCTCATGCTCTTGTCGCCGTGGCAGGCCAGACATTGCGCCCCGGGTTGCTCCGTTTCGGGCTGCGCCGCGCGCCCGGGGCATTCCGAAAACAGCAGGGAGAAAACTGCCGCGAGGAGCGTCGCAACGATAGTTCCCGGCCCTGCAAACCACTTCCTTCGCACAACTTTTGTTTCAGCCATGTCAAACTCTCGGCAATGCTTATTTCATGCCAAGATCCGTAAGCACTTTCGGATTTTCCTCTTGTACCGCCAGTAAATTGTGGCAAGCGCTGCAATCGTTGGTTATGGTCTGGCCGTCCGCGCTGGTATGCGAGCCGTCGTGGCAGCGGAAGCAGCCGGGAAAATCATTGTGGCCCAGATTGTTGGGATGCACGCCCCAGGTCACCTTCATATCGGGGAAAATGTTCTGCATGTAGATGCCGGCGACATTTCCCGCGGACTGCTCCACCAACGCGCGTTTCGTGTTGTAAATGTCCGGATAAGTGCTACGGTAATAGCTCGTAACCCCTTCCACGATTTTCTTCTGCGCTGTATCCCGGTCTGGATAGTCAGCTTTGAGCAACTCCACCGCTTTTTTCTTGATGAACGGCAGCTCCGCGCTGATCAGGCCACGGTAGATGCGCAGATCCACGGCGCTCTCCGGCAATTCAAAAGCGTGTGTCGGCCGGTTATGGCAATCGATGCAGTCCATCACGCGCTTTTCGCTCTTTGCCAGTTGCTCTTTGCTGACCTTGATGTCCGTTGAGACGTATTCCACCGTCTTGCCCTTGTCGTCCGTGTAGTACACGACCGGGATCACCTGCCGCTGCTCGTCCGTCGCAATGTAGCGGATGCGCGAGCCCTGATCCAGGTGCCGCCCATGGATGCCGACCGATCCCTGCCACGTCCTCCCGCCGATCTTCAGCACCAGCGCGGTGGTTTCCGGAGTGTTTTTCCCGTCATCCTTGTAATCTGTCTTCACGATGAATTTGTCGCCAGAGAAGCGTTGCGGCCAATGGCACTGCTCGCACGTTTCGCGAGCGGGGCGCAGGTACTTCACCGGCGAAGGGATGGGCCGAGAGTAGGTTTTGAAGGTTACGGCAAAAACCTGGCGTACGCCCGACAACTTCGATTTGACGAACCACCCCGCGCCCGGACCGATGTGACACTCCACGCAGTTCACCCGCGCATGCGGTGAATTCTGATATGCGGAAAATTCTGGTTGCATCACTGTGTGGCACGTCTGCCCGCAGAACGTGGTCGTGTCCATGTATGCCACGCCCTGGTACGAAGCGAATGTAAAGATCAAAATATTCAAAACCGTCGCTATACCGATGAACAGAAGGGCGCTACGGACGACGGGCACCCGTAAATCGATTTCCGGGTAGGCCATCGGCAATTCGCCCGCCCCGCGCAATTTTTTCCGCCGTAACAGGATCCCCAGCGGAATCAACAACAGTCCGAAAACGAACAACCCAGGAAGAATCAGGAAAATCAGTATGCCGACATACGGGTGCGGCGGGCCCTGCAGCATGAAATCGTAAATCCAGAAGGCAATCATCGTGACTGCCGTGCTCGTCGTCAGAACTACGCCAATCAAGCTGATAACGTTCTGGCTCAGGAAGTAGAGCAGTCGCGCCCAATTTCGAACCGTATTCTGCGCACTCATGAGGTGGATGCTCCCACATCGCCTGCTTTAGGCGCTCCCACACGCGCCAATACAAAAAGGAGCCCCAGCGAAGGATCCGCCGGGGCCCTGAGACCTTCTGATTTTTCCTGTGCCTGCAGTCGCGGGCTCACCGGCGCTCTTACTTGCACAAACTCCGCATGTAAGCGATGACGTCCTTGACTTCGGCGTCGGTGATCTTCTTGTCGTACGGGGGCATCTTGTTCTTGCCCTTCACGATGATGTCCGTCCAAGCCGCGTCCGTTTCTTTCTTCACTTCGGCGGAGCAGATATCCCGCGCCTTGGTCGTCTTTCCCGTAGCCGTTTCTCCCTTACCATCAGGCCCGTGGCATATAGCGCACTTCGCCTTGAACACTTTCTCTCCGCTGGCCTTATCTTGCGCGCGAACAACCGAACCCGCTAAACACAAAACAATTACCGCCACGATCCCTGACAGTACCTTCTTCATTGTGTCCTCCTGGTTTTATCTGGTAGCACGAAGCGCGTAGGAGCGAACGCACTTCGTGCCGCAATCCATCTCTACAACCTTTCCGGTCTTACTTCTTCAGCGAACGGATGAAGGCTACCAGATCCTTCACCTGATCGGGAGTCAGCGTCTTGTAGGCGGGCATTTTGCCCTTCCCATTCGTGATCATCCCCGACAGATCCGCGTCGCTCATCTTCTGAACGTCAGCCGAGGCAAGGTCGCGCGTCTTCATCATCTCCTTGCCCTTGCCGTCCGCACCGTGACATGCGGCGCACTTGGCCTTGAACGTCGCCTCGCCCGCTGCGACATCCGCTCGCGCCGCCGTGCCTACCAGGCATGCGCCTGCCAACAGGGCCGCGACCAGCGTCGCTGTCCCGAGGTTCTTTCTTGTTGTCTCCATGTTTTGCTCCCTGTCTAGATTTTGGCGCGGACGAACCCAGCTTGCCCCCGCGCCGTCTTCCTAGAGTGCATATCGTATCGAAACTGTGACCACATTGCCTCGGAAATTCCGGGGTAGGGTGGGACCTACATCCGAATACTCTTTATAACCATAATAGTTCCAATTGGTCTTAAATGTGAAGCCCTTGCTCACCTCATATGCTATCCCCGCCACCGGCACGTGGTATCGATACGTCAGCGGGCCGGTCGGCGCGTCTGGATTCAGGATCAGCGTGCTACCGTCCGAGCTGGTCACTGTATAACCCAGCGTGGCTGTCAGCTTACGCATCGGCCGCACAAACACTGACCCCGACCCAAAGAGCGATTTCTTTACATGCAGCAGAGGAATCTCGTTCTGACTTCGCCAATCACCAGCATGGAAGGGGACGCAAGGACCCTCCCAACGCACAACGCTTGCTTAACCAGTCAAACCAAATCCGAGAAAATCAAAACTGGTTTTCATATGGTAAAACACGCGTGGAACAGTCAGCGTTTATTTTGGAACAGTCTCCCGCCCGGCATTTCCTGCGCAAATTCGCTGGTACTAGACCATCCCTTCCTCTTCCTACCCTTCCCGTCCGTTCTGCCCTATAATTCACTGGTCATTACACCCGCCCGAGACTCGGAAGACCGCTCGACCAGCGCTTCTAATTCCTTTAAGGAGTTACGTCATGAAAAAAATCTGGATTTCGCTAGCGGCCATGGCCTTTGTGGCTTCGGCCAGCTATGCGGACAATAAGAAAGAAGTGGATCGCGTGGAGAATTCGGGAACCGTGATCACGGAAATTCTCAATATCCCCGATAACATTCCTCAGGATTTGCTCGACAAAGCCGAGTGTGTCGTCGTATTGCCTTCCGTCGTGAAGTTCGCCATCGGCATCGGCGGCAGCTATGGCCGTGGCATCATGACCTGCCGCAGCGGCGAAAAATTCAATGGGCCGTGGGGTGCGCCTACCATGATCGCGCTCGAGGGCGGCAGCTTCGGTTTGCAGCTCGGCGGTCAGGCCACGGACTTTGTCCTCTTACTGATGAATGCGCGCAGCGCCGAAAGCGTCCTTACCAGTAAAGTAAAGCTGGGCGCCGATGCCGCCGCTTCGGCTGGTCCCAAGGGCCGCGACGCCTCCGCAGAAACGGATGCCACTATACGCGCGGAGATTCTCAGCTATTCGCGCTCTCGAGGCTTGTTCGCAGGCATTTCCCTCGAAGGCTCCACGCTCCGCCCGGACAACGACGCCAACATGCATCTGTATGGAAAGGAACTCCCGGCCAAGGACATCGTGCTGAAGGGGATTGTACCGGCGCCGCCCTGCGCCAGGCAGCTCCTGGCCACCTTGAACAAGCGCTCGCCAAAGAACAAGTCCAACTAACCAGTTCACCGCCTCATCGGCTGCAGTTTCATCCCCGGACGGCCTGCATTCTCCTCGCCGTCCGGGCTTTTTTCTGCCCGCAACTCTACTCGTTTCTCGCAGAAACCACTTTGGGCGTTCGCACTATTGCTGCGAACTGGGCGCGGAAGAGTCGCTTGCAGCGTTGCCGATGGCGTTGCCATTGACGACCAGTTCAACGCGGCGATTGCGCTGGCGGCCTTCCGGCGTGTCGTTGGTGGCGACCGGCTGGGTTTTGCCGAACCCGCGGGCGGTGATGGAGGAGACGGGGACTCCCTGCTCGGCAAGAAAATCGCGCACGGCGTCGGCGCGGCGTTCGGAGAGCTGTTGATTGAATTCGTCGCTGCCGACGCTGTCGGTGTGACCTTCGATTTGCAGCGTGAGGCCGGGATGCGCGAGAAGAATCCCCGAAATCTTGGCGAGTTTTTCGCGAGCGCCGGGCTTCAGCGTGTGGCTCCCGGTATCGAACAGGACGTCCGACATGTTGACGATGAGGCCGCGGGCGGAATCGCGCGTCTGCAAAATGGAGTTCAACTGTGCGAGAAGCTGCGCGCGAAGTTGGGCTTTCTCCGCCTCGGCTTGCGCGGCGGCCTGCCGCGCTTTTTCGGTTTCGGCTTGCGCGGCGGCGCGGTCGCGGGCGGCCTGTTCGGCGGCGGCTTGTGCGGCTTGTTGCTGAGCTAGCGCTGCGGCGCTGGCTTTCTCGGCTTCCGCTTTCTGGCGCGACGCCTCCTGCGCGGTCTGCTCCGCTTCCTGCTTCATGCGCACGGCTTCGGCTTGCGCGGCTTCGGCCTGTTTGCGAGCCTCCTCAGCTTCCAGCCGGCGCTGGGCTTCGGCGGCGGCATCGGCGCGCGCCTTGGCCTCGCGCTCCTCGGCGGCTTTCTTGTCGGCGGCAATTTTGGCTTGAGCGTCTTCCTCGGCTTTTTGTTTCACCGCCATGACGCGGGCTTCTTCGGCGGTCCCTACAACCTCCCGGGCGGCGGCTTCGACGGATTTCTTGTCGCTCTTGCGTGCGTAAACTTCTTCGGCGTTGCGGAGTTGCTGTTCGGCTTTGGCAAGAGTGGCGGCGGCATATTTGTCAGCCAGAGCGATGTGTGCGATGCGCACGGCATTGCGCGCCTCGAAAAGTTCCAGCGGCGTCTTGCGATCGATGCCAAAGATGGCGTTTTCGATTTTGGTGTTGGAGGAGGAGTAAATGCCGCGTCCCAGCAGTTCGTAGCTTGCGTCGATGTTTTCGACTTTCCCGAGTGTGGCAGGCCCAAAAACGTTTTCCAGGACCACGGTGTTCCCCGGTTGTGTGACCGCGAAATACGGCTCCGCGGTGACGATCATGCCGAACGTTTGCATGTCGGTGATCGCCTTGACCTCGCCGCTCCCATTCTTCAGCACAATTTCACCCAGGTTCACGGCGCGCCCCTGCGGAGAAACGGCCCATAAAACGTACGTCAGATATTCCAGCCCGAATTTGGTGGCCTCGTCCAGGCCCATGAGTTTTGCGTCAATCTCGATGCGGTTGCCCTTGTTCTGGACCTTGGCTTCGCCATTGGCAGAGGTCATCAATTCCGTGCCTTGAAAGTCGATCTTCGTCGAGCCTCCGGCGCGGCGATAGTTCACCGCTTTGGTGGTGCGGGAGACATTTTGCGCCGGACTGCCGGATGGCGGCGCTTGGCCGAGCGCAGGAGCAGCCAGGATACCCAGCATCCCGGCTAGCGCAAAAGGTAGCGATGCGATTTTCACTTCAGCCCCCTGATCGCCGGACTAGGCGATGGAATTCCAACGGCTCCAAGCTGTCATGCCTTTGGAAAAGTGATCCGCCCCGAACCAAGGAGTCTTGGAAGAACCGTGATCCGGGGGATGTTGTTTCGTATCTACAGGCTAGCAAAGAACCAGGCGGACAAAGCCGCCGGCCAACGGGGCCTTGCGCAAATAATCATCACCAAGAAACCCTGGAAGAGAAGTCCTGACGCCGGAGCTGCGCCTCCCCGGCTGCCGGGTTGCACTTCTCTGAACTTGCGGGCCTCCCATGGCAGATATGGTAGGCCCGTGGGGACTCGCTTGCCCTGAGCTTTCGAAGGGAACCCCAGACCTCCGCCGTGTCAACCCCCAGCTAACCACCATGCGGAACAACTTACGCAGTGCCCGGGACTGCCTAAGTACGCATGAATACGAGTAAGCCGAAGTTTCCACGCTACAGAAAACGGTACGCATTTTCTCGCGGCTCTGCAGGAAACTTCCCGTGTCGATACAGGAGTTCTCACGCACCAGAGTCTTGCTTTACGGAGTCGTTGCAATCGGTTTCGCCGCATCATCCTTGATTAAGTGAACCCGAATGGTCTTGATCTCATACGGCTTCGCGTGCACGGTGACGCTCGCGCCCTGTACCGCAAGCGGGCCACCGAGGTCTTCGATGAGATTGGTTTCCGAAGCAGATTCGATGCCCGAGGAAAAGTGCAATCGGACATCGGCTTCCTTTCCCGCCCATTCGTAGAATCGAACAATCAGGTCGTCACTGTCCTCGGCCTTCTTCAGAGCCGTAAGCACGACGTTTTCCCCTTCAAGGGAAAGGAAGGAGTGCGAAGCTGGCAGTAGTCCTTGATGATTCGCAACAGCGATTGTAAGCAGGGGATAGTTTAGTTCGTAACCTTGCTGGACGGCGTGCGCCTCACGCCAATTTCCCGCATGGGAATAGAGCGCGTAAGTGAATTCGTGGTGTCCTTCATCGGCATGAGGATCCGGCCATTCGGGGGAGCGCAGCAGGGATAGCCTTAGGACGTTGCCTTTCGCGTCATAACCGTACTTGCAGTCGTTCAGCAGGCTGAACCCATGTTTTGCATCGGAGAGGTCGGCCCAATGAACCGCCGGAACTTCAAATTTGGCCTGCTCGGCGGGGGTGTTGCGAGTCGTGGGGCGTTCGATCGAGCCATAAGGAATTTCAAAGGTGGCATTGTCATTGTGCGCGCTGAGCGGAAATGCCACCTTCAGGAGCACATGCTTTTCATTCCAGTCCGCGCTCATATTCACGTCCACGCGTGGCGAGCCAGCCGTGATCGTAATGTCCTGGACAAAGCTGGAGTGTTGGAAATGTTTCTTCACACGAAGGACAGCGCGCAGAGGTCCGGATTCGACGAGTTTCACCTCATCTGCTTTGTCAATGTCCCAGTGTTCCTTCTCGAAATCAGCGTCGATGTTCCAGGCATCCCATTCTTTTGGTTTGTCGCGAAATGCCTGAAGAAGATTTCCGCAGGTTGCGTTCCTCGGGCCACCGGTGTCGGTTTCGGCGGGCGCGAGGATTTCACTATTCGAATGTTTGTCGAGCAGGCTGGTGATGCACCCGGTTGCAGGATCGAGGGTCAGGCGAACCAGCGAATTTTCCAGTGAGTGCTCTGTGGCTTTCACCTCGGAAACCGCAGAAACTGCCTTCGCAGCACCCCGGACATAGAAAGTCGCGTATCCAAGAGATGGGGTGGCGGCGGAAAGCAGCATGTGCGCCTGTTGCGTGGATTCATCCATTCGAATCATTTGCGCAGGAATTGCCTTCCCGGTGCTATCGAACACTTGGACATTGGCGGCAGGAGAAGGAAGTTGAGCTGCAACCTCCACAACTTCGGTGCGCGGCCAGGCCAGCGGATTGAAAACAATTACTGGGACACCCCTGCCAGCCGTATTGACGCGAGCGGCAATCTCTTCAAGCGATCCATGCAGGATGCCTTCTTCAACGCTATCGACACTCTCGAGTGTCCTGATCGCGTCAGCATAATTCACGGCGATCCCCGAACCGGGGAAGATATCGTGAAAGTCCTCAAATAGTAGGTCTTTCCACCCACGATCCAAATCCTGTGACGGATAGACACGCCCGAAGGGTATGCTCAGTGAAGAAAATTTCTCGGCATTCAGCAACAACTCTTCCGTCTTTCGGATGTGGCGTTTTGTTTCGGCTTGCGTCGTCAGGACTCCGCGGTGGTATTCGAAGTAAAGCTCATCCTTCCAGAATGGAACTTTCATCGAAGGAAGCTTCTTGCCGAGATCCTGAAAGAACGCAGAGGCGGTGCTGAACTCAAGCTTCGGATAAACTACGTTCGGATTCATCATCCGGACCGCGTCATCCAACATACTGCGGGTAGGGCCCCCGCCATGGTCGCCGACTCCATAGAGATGGAGCATCTCTGGATTGTCTTTTGTGTTGTCGCCATACATCGAGGGAGCCCAGAAGGAGAGGTCCTTGGCGAGTTGAACAGGATTCATATCTGCGGCGTAGTTGCGCGGGAAGTACGTCAAAAGATGGCTGCCATCCGGCGACTCCCACCAGAATAGGCGATACGGAAACTTGGTGAAATCCTGCGCCCAGAGCAGTTTCTGCGTAACAAAATAGTCCATTCCCGATTTCTTGTAGATCTGGGGCAGTTGCCAGTTATAGCCAAAAGAATCTGGATTCCAGCCGATCTTCACATCCACATTGAATTTCTGCCTGAAATAGCGTTTCCCAATCATAATCTGGCGCACCAAGGACTCCCCGCCCGGCATATTCAAGTCCGGTTCAACCCACATGCCACCAATGACCTCCCACCGGCCTTCTCTGACCCGCTGCTGAATTTGGCTGAACATGCTGGGATATTTTTCTTCGATCCACGAGTACGCCCTTGCCGAAGACATTGTGAACTTGAAGTCGGGGTATTCGCGCATCAGATCGAGAACGCTGGCAAACGTGTTACGAGTGACCTCCACGGTTTCCGTCCAGGGCCACAGCCAAGCCATATCAATGTGGGAATTCCCGACAGCGCGAACCGTGAATTGTTGCAACCACGGCCGCAGTGTTTCCAGTTTTGTCTGTGACAATCGTAGGGACTGATCGAAACCCAATTGATCACCCTTCTCCAGCGGCCTAAAATCGATTGCGTTTACCGCCGCTGCAAGTTCTTGTTCTCTCTCGGCTTTGCCCTCGGTATAGGCCCCGATCATGAGCTGCGCCGAACGGATTTCCTCGCGCAGGAGGTTAGGGTCGGACCGGTCATTCGCGGGAATAATCTTGAGTTCGCTGTAGTTGATTTGCGTTTGCACTTTCTGGCAGTCCACCCGCACCGCGATAAGATATTTCTCCCCCGGGACAGCGCTTTCCGTCAGCGTAATCGGTTGTTGCAGATCTTCATCGGTTCGCGCGACCTGCGAACGGTTGGAAAAGACTGTGATCATCATCGAATCCCAGCTTTCCAGGTGCAGGCGAAGTTCGATGCGTGCGCCCCTCACCGCATAGCCATTTATCTTCTGGGAATCTGGATCCAGCGGCGAAGAACCCGGGGCCCCGTGTTCCACGGTTCGTGAACTTTGACGATGGGCCACGCGGCATCATCCACAGAAGGATCCTCGGGGTGAGCGATGTCGTCGTGAAAGCGCCACTCTGGCGCCGCTTCGACCGTGAGCGACGCCAGGCGATCCAGCGTTCCCTTGAACGGATCCGGTGGGCTCTGTGCCTCCTGACACTGGCAGGTGGCAACAACCACAAACAGCAATGGAGTAAACAAAACAAATAGTCGTTTCATCGAGGAATCACCTCCTGGATTGACGATTGGCGTACGCTTGGCGAGATGCGCAGATCCACGCCAGGACAGAGTGCCGTCCAATCTTCAACAACAATTGAACTCTACACCCAATCGCTGGCGGCTTTACGTGTCGCCGCTCACAAGAAAGTACTCAGTGTAAATCTAGAGCAGGCATACACCAGCTTCGCAAGCTTCAACGGTACGGAGAGCGGTACGGAATGGCTAAAAACAGGATGGCGAAAACGCGGTTAAGTCCATCGAAATCAAATGGTAGGCCCGTGGGGACTCGCTTGCCCTGAGTTTTCGAAGCGAACCCCAGACCTGGCCGACCAGGTCGGCCCGCTCTAACCAACTGGTGTGGAGATAAGCGCGCAAATCATGCGGGACGATTTCCAACGCTTGATTTCCAATTCGCGGCGCCGCGCCTCCAACAAAGTAGCAAACTCCTCTTTGTGAACAAGCTTCCACGGGCCACGACCGCGAGTCGATGGTGTGTGGCCCCGGGCATGTTCGGAAAACCTGCGGTCCAGATCGTCCGTGGAACCCACATAGAATTTGCCGGAGGTTTCGCTCTGCAAGATGTAGAGAAAGGCAGCCATCGCAGGAATGGTAGGCCCGTGGGGACTCGAACCCCAGACCTCTACCGTGTCAAGACGGAATTCCCGTTTCGTCCTCACTGTTTTCAATCGGCTACGAGCTTTCTCAGTCGTGCAATTAGGGTTGTTTGGGCTGATTTGGGATATTTCTGTGCAATGCTCTGTGCAATAAAATGTGCGTCGGGATGCTGCTCCTTTCGTCAACGACTAGCTTGGTTCGATCTCACCTTATCCCTACGGAATAACGGGCAGAATGACACGCGAGGCGTACTCACCCGAGTGGTGAATTGTGTTTTCGGCCCCGATCCACTTCACTTCGTCATAATTGTTGCCACCGGTGTTGAGGTTCCGGTCGAAACGGGGGAAATTGCTGCTGGAAATTTCCAGGCGGATGCGGTGGCCGGGGCCGAAGTAGTTGCTCGTCGCCTCCATGTCGATCTTTACTTGATATACCTCGTCCGGTTTCATCCAAACCTTATTGTCCCAGCCGTCCCTGTAACGAGCGCGCAGAATTCCTTCTTGGACATTGTATGCTGTGCCATCCGGGTAGACGTCTACGAGTTTGGCTGTGAAGTCGGTGTCCCTGGCAGAGGAAGATACAAAGAGGACCGCTTGGATCGGTCCGGTGATCTCGACTCCTTGTTGCAGGGGAGGGGTTGTGTAGACCAGGACGTCGTTACGGGCCTCGACGCTTCGCTGATCGAACGATCCCTCCGGAGCGTCCGGCGTCCCTGTGCAGCAGACGGGCCCACCGCGTGATGGGACTGGGGCGCCCGGATCGTAGACATACTTGTCCGACAGCTCTTCAGCAGGTTTCTGCTGACTCAAGGTCCCGTCACTGAAGAGGCTGTTGGCTTGACCTTTGCTGTGAATGTAGTAATTGGTGAACTGCGTTCTCTTCAGGGGCCATTCATTCTCGCCCCGCCATTCATTCTTGCCCATCACATAAATCTGCAGCTTGGGCATTTTCGTGACACCGTTGTCGACGCCCTTTAGCCAATATTCAAACCAACGCAGGTACAAGCCCCAATAGTCCAAGCGTGCGTCGCCGAGATCGCGCTCCCCGACAACGGTGTGCTCGGTAGCCGTCTCTGAGCGGCAATGGCTAGTGGGTGAGATGACGATGAATTGATTGTCACGCCCGCGCGTGCTCACCGCTTTCCTGCTCATGAGATTCATTTGATAGAGAGTCTCTTCGACGCCGAAGTCGTACCAGGAATCAACCTGAAGAGCCGGGGTATCGAATTTGTCAGAGTCCTGGAGATAACCACGATCCACCCACCAGCGGTCTCCGGGGCCATGAATGAGCAGGTTCTCCCAGTCGGTTGGAGGAGCTCCAAATTTCTTGAATGTGTCGACCAAGGGCAGCGCCAACCACATCTGGTGAAAGTCGGCCTTTGGCATCTCAGGCCCGGGATGGAAGATCTCCTCGTACTGGGCCCAGAAATCATCCGCCGATCCGGGCGGTGGCCGCAGGTAAACCTTGCTGCCCTGGTCCCACATCCAACCGATGCTCCCAGCCAATTCGATCGCACCGCCGTTAATCGAGCCAAAGCCCTTGCTCGGCACGCTGCTCCCCGCCGCTTGAGGGATCATCGCTGTGAGATGTGGATTTCGTGCGCGAGCCTGCATGATCTGCACATCGCCTACGTAGGAACAGCCGTACGTGCCCACCTTGCCGGTAGACCACGGTTGTGTCGCGACCCACTCGGTGGCGTCATAGCCATCTTCGGTGTCGGGGGTCGAAATTGTGTATTCGCCCTGCGACTCGAATCTTCCACGGGTATCCTGAGTAGCAACGATGTATCCTTGACCCGCAAAAAGCTGAGCTGGCGATCCTTCGCGGCGGTAATAGATCTTGTTGTAGGGAGTGCGGATCAGAATGGTCGGAAGCCTGGTTCCCGCACCCTCCGGGAAATAGAGATCGGTAGAAAGTCTCACACCATCACGCATAGGGACCCAGACGCTGCGCACCAGTCGGACCTTATATCTCGGCCCCGGAAGGGGATATTTCTGGTCTGGCGCCTGCCCTTGCAGGGGAGAAGCTGCTGCCAACAGCAGGAGTCCGGAGGTCAGGTAAAGAGCCACGGTTCGGTACATTCTTCCTCCCGGAATGGCCCACGATCTTAAGCTCGCAAAGCTTGAGAATCGCAGAGCGTTGTCTTCATTGCGGATCGCTCCGCATCCTTCGGCTGAGGTTCGACTTCCCTTCCGTTGTCGGATCTTCCGCACCAACCGATCACGCCACCGTCGAATCGCGGCACGGGATGCCCTGCCAACCCATTTGTCGGTCCCATGGCCCGGCTGAGCGTTCATCTTAGGCTCGAATGACGGCGCGGGGTAAAGGTCGAATTGTGAAAGGATCAGAGCTTCTTTGTGGAAATGCCTGCGGGCTGATTCCTCGGTTAGCGTACCAGGCGGAAGGACTTTGATGGCGACCTCGCGGGCCAAGTGCTCGTTATGGGCGCGGTAGACTTCTCCCTCCCCGCCACAACCGATCCGCTCGATGATGCGGTAGTGGGAGAACGCTCGTCTGATAAGGGAATCTAACGAGCCGACCTGGTCTGGCATGGGAAGATCTCCTCCCCAATCACCTTCCACGGCGAATCATAGGCTTGCGCCTATTGCAGGTCAATACAACTCTGTCCAGAGATGGGATCACTTTTGTTCGTGTGCCTCTAGTTCCCGGATGACGGCCCCCGAAAATGAATCACGGAACGTATCCGCGCAAGCACTCTGCGCCATTCTAGAGCAGCGACCAGACTACCTAAGTGCGTGCGAATACATACAAGAAAACTTTTCAACGCCACGGAGATCGGTACTGAATAGCAAAAAAACAGGGTGGCGAAAACGTGGTTAATGAGGCCAAGCTGGCCGCTCAGAATCAGGTGATGGAAGCCATGCTGAAGCTGGGGCTGGTGAACTGAGTAGGCGGAATCACGGGCTGGAATTGCTCTGCGGTGGGCCGAACGGATCACGAGGAAGCATTGACAACGTTTTCCCGAAGTAGACCCGAAGTTCTCGTACGGCGTCCCCTAGAACCACCCGCTCTGCCGCTCAGAGGCCGAGAGAGGAACGTTCTTTGTTCGTGGGACCGGTAACCAATGGATGTGAGGCACGTCTCTATTCTCTTGCCGGACGCCCGACCAAGGAGCAGTTCATGCTCCACGATTGCACGCTGGAAAAATCCCTGGGTGCAATCAGCGGGGCAATTTCCTCTCGTTCACTTCGTCGCTTCGTCCCACTCTTGCTCGCCGCGATGCAATACCGCCGCGCGATCTTCTGGAAGAATCCAGTGTTCTTTCACGAGTTCATCCAGCGCGTTCGTGAACTGCGCCAGGTATTCCTCCCGGCTCGGATAGCGCTCCTCAATTGCTCTCCGTGGATCACCCTTTCTTTGACGCTCGGCTGCGGTTTTCGGAAATGGAAGATACGACGCTTCGAACGATACCCGCTGGTCGGGCGCGCCAATCGAGGGATCGCGCAAATTCCAACTCGCATACGTGGCCAGCGGCGCGCTGAGTTCCGGCACGCGGACACCGTCGCGCTCGTTACCATCGGCATCTACCTGCGGCACAAGCGCCGGGAACGGCTTCCCAACCTGCGGCGGCTGCACGCTGAGAATCCCATCGCGCCAGTTCGGGCCGAAATCCAAGCGATAACCCGAATTCGCTTCGTGTGGCTTGTTGACTCCAGGAATTGCCGGAAACGCGTACTGAACAAGCGGCACGAGCGTCCCATCGGAAATTTTGGGATAACTGCTCGGCGGTGGCAGAACGCCGCTGCGCACCCAAGCGTCCATATTCTCAATCATGGCCCGCCAGAAATATCGGATCGGTAGAGGCGACTGCGGCTCCTGCCCGAGCAGATCGCCCGTGCCTTTTTCCGGAGGAAACGGCCCGGAAAAATGCTGCAGTCCGGTGAAATGGTAGATGCGAACGTCCGGCGAGATTGTAGCGTCGTGTTCCCCATCGGCGCTTGTGTGAATCAGCGCACACGCGCGGCCCCAATATTCATACGAAGTGTTCGATAAAAAAATCCTTGGCACCACGTGATCGGCCTTTGCCCGGTCCAAGAGTCCGCCCGTTTCTCCGGTAACCGGATCTTTTTCCGGCTGATCGGTGAATGGGAAGATGTCTGTCGGAAAGAAAACGGACGAAGTGGGCTGTGCATCCCGCGAAGGTTGCGCGAAGCGGTAGTTAAAACTCCCGCGACCCGCCCCGGCTACGTGGGCCAGCACACCGTCAAGCGCCATTCTTCCTTTTTCATCCGCATTGAAGCCTTGATAGAGGAAGTCGCGCAGAAAGCGCCCGTTTTGCGAAATGCCTTCCGCATAGACACGCGCAGCCGGAGCAACTGCATCCGGTGTGTGCTTCGCATACGACGCAAAATCGCGAACCGCTGCAAACCCCGTGCCCGCCACCACAGGATCGGCAACTACATAAATATATTCATAGATCTTTCCGGGCTGAAAGCCGCCATTTAGGTGAATGTGCCTGTCGCTTGGAACGAGTTTGCCGTCCACGGTCTGTGCAAACTGCCACTCGCTGCGCGAAATCGCCGTACGCGCTGCGTCGCGCGAATCTCGGACGGTCAGCACGTTGCGCGGATCCTCCGGCGCGGAAACCGGGTATTCCACGCCGCCGATGTTGCCCATGATCAGGTGGCCCAATGGAATTTCCGTCATCACCTTCGACGGCATCAGGTCGCCCCGCAACATCCCGGTAATGGACTTGCCGTGATCTTTCGCAATCGGCGCAAACAATCGCAGCGCATCCGCGCCATCCGCATCCCATTGCCAGCCCAGACTCACGATGGTGAAGCCCTTGCGTAGCAGCCACGCGTCTCCCACATCGCTGGCCAGCGTCCAGTCGCCGCCGTCCACAAGTCCAATGATCCGCCCCCGTCCACGGTTGGGGACTTCCAGCAGCATCGAACCATTTCCTTTTTTCAAATCCTTTGGCCGCACCACACAGAAGTCGGCGGAAAATTCCACCTCTCCGTCCTTCAGGTTCACCGCTTTATCAAGATCCAAAATCCGCAGGTTGTGTGGATTGGCCACCGCCAGCGAGAAATACACGCGCCCGGTGATGCGCTCATACGCACCCACATCCCCGAAAGTCTTGCCGTTCTGAACATCTGTTCGGGAAGTGATTTCCACGCGAGTGACGCGTGCGTCGAGAGGCAAAAGACCCAAAATAAAAATCAGTGTCAGGGTAACCACAATGAGTCGGAGCGACATGCGCGGCAGCATAGCACGGCTTTCTTCGCCAAAACATCATGCACAGGATGGAATTGAAAAGCTAGGCCTGTGGGGACTCGAACCCCAGACCTTTACCGTGTCAAAGGCCAGCTAACCAATACGTTGAACAACTTACAAAACTATCGAGACCACCTAAGTACACTGAAATACGCTTATGACGAAGTTTCAACGGTACGGAGAACGGTGCGGAATTTTCAGCGACTGATGCCAAACATTTTTAAGAAGGCTGCATCACGCTCACGATCAGGAAGGGCGGCCGTCTCCATCCACTGTTGTGTGTCCGGGCCAACGAGGTACCGAGTGTTGGGGGACTCGGCCGTCAATGCGTGGTGCACAGCCTCGACGACATGAAGATGGTCGGCGGCACCGGAGTCAACTTGGGGGAGGAGGTCTCGCAGGCTCATGTACGCCCGTTCATACAAGGCGCGCTCGTCCGGACCCAAGGAGCCACGGCACTCGGTCCAATTGAGAGCCGCCTGCGAGCGGATGTCGGTACGTGTTGTCCCGGGCTCAACTACGGACACGTTGATATCCCATGGCAGAAGCTCTGCCCGCAGTGCATCACTCAGGGCTTCGAGCGCAAACTTTGAGGCAGAGTAGAACGAACTAAATGGGAAGCTGCGCTTGCCATTGACTGAGCTTATGTTGACGATGCGGCCTCGTGATTGCCGCAGTAAGGGAAGAAAACGCTGGGTGACCGCTACAACTCCCATGACATTGACGCGGAAAAGCGCATCAATGGCCGCCAGAGGAGTCTGTTCGAATGGTCCGAACAGGGCGACGGCAGCGTTGTTAACTAGGCCCGAGAGTCTGCCGCCTGTCGTCGCCCGGCGTACTTCCACTTCGGCAGCCGTGATGCTCTCGGCGTTCGTGACGTCGAGGAGGAGCGGCCGCACATCGCCAGAGGCCGCCCGTAGAAGGTCTTCACCATCCACCGCCCGGCGAACACCGGAAAAGACCGAGAAGCCTTGCCGGGCAAGCTCGAGGGCCACGCTGCGCCCGATGCCCCGGGAGGCCCCGGTAACGAGAACAAATCCGCGATCAGCCATTGAGAATCCTCCGTTCCGAGCGTGCCGTCTAACGCTGGCGATAAGCTGTGGGCGGTGTAGGCGACCATCGACTTCATCGCGTTGTTAGCTTGCAGGTCGCTGCATCCGTATGATCGCCGCCGAACTCGGTTCATCGAAGGTGCTCGTCGAACCATGCGGCCACCCGGCGCAGGATGTCACGCTTGTGCGCCGGATCCGCGATCCCGTGCCCTTCGTTCGGATAGACTACAAGACCCGTCTCGACACCGAGCGTCTTCAGCGCATGCCAGAACTCGAAGGACTGCGGTGCTGGAGACTCCGCGTCGCGCTCGCCGACCAGCATCAGCGTTGGCGCCTTCACCTGCTTGACGAAGTTAATCGGCGTGCTCCTCGCGTACACCGCAGGATCGTCGTACACCGACGCGCCGAAGAACGGAATCATCCACTGATCGATCAAGTTCTGGCCGTAGTAGCTTTGCCAGTTCGCGATGCCCGCTCCGGCCACGCCCGCTTTGAATCGCGTCGTCTGCGTCACGGTCCATATTGTCATGAAGCCGCCATAGCTCCATCCTGTGATGCCGAGGCGGTCGGGATCGATCGGACGAGTGTGGATGACCTCGTCAACACCAGTGAGGATGTCGCGAAGGTCGCCGTAGCCGAAGTCTTTGACGTTTGCGCGTGTGTAGGACTCGCCCATGCCATAGCTGCCGCGCGGATTTGGTTGGAATACGAAGTACCCTGCCGCTGACATCGGAACCATGCAAAACCACGTGGCCGGCCAGCGCGGCGTGTGCGCGTATCCAGGGCCGCCGTGCACTTCAACGATCATCGGATACCGCTTCGACGGATCGTAGTTGCGCGGGTATAGCAGCCAGCCCTGCACGTCGAATCCCTCGTTCTTCCAGTGAACGCTTTCGGCCCGTCCCCACTCGACGTGGGCGCTGGTGTTGAGATTCGTCACCTCCGACCAGCGCCCTATTGGTCCGGCCCAGACTTCCGCAGGCTGGGTGTACGACTCGCGAATCGTCGCTACGTGACCTCCGCGCACATCAACGGAGAATCCCATCAGGCGGGGCGAGCGCCCGATGTATTCGTCACCGCGCCAGATTCGCTCGAGTCTGTTGCTCAACGGATTCAGCGAGAAGATCGCTGACCCGCCGTCCTGATGCGCGCTGAACAACAGACGATCGGGCGCCACCCACCGCAGCCATGTCGCGGAAGCCTTCATATCAGGCGTCAGGTTGCGCGCGACGCCGCCTGCAGCATCGATGACGTACACGTCGCCCGCACCGATGTCCTCGTCGCTCATGAGGCCGCCGATGAACGCGATCGAACGACCGTCCGGAGACCAGGCCGGCCATTCGATCTGAATCTGCGGCTTCAGAATGGAACGTGTTGCGCCATTCGCGGCGTCGACAACCCACAGTTGCGCCACGTACCAGTTGTCGTCGCCAGAGCCGAAGGCGGCGGTGATCGCCAAACGGTCGCCGGTCGGACTCCAGTCGAAGTCGTACACGTACAGGTCCGGGCGCGTGAGCTGACGCACCTGACCCGACGCGATGTCGACGACGGCAAGCCGCTGCGCAAAGACCTTCTCATCGATCACGCCGGTACGAGCCGCCGAGGCCACCAGGGGCCCGGCCGCGCGCGGCGCGTTCTCAATGAAAAGAAACGCGATCAGCTTCCCATCCGGAGACCACGCTGGCGACGTGAGCGCGCCGGCAAGATTTGTCAGACGCCGCGGTTTGTCGACAATCGTCGTCTCGTATAGCTGAAACTGGCCCTGCCGCTCGGCGTCGTCCAGAAACGCGATCTTCGATCCATCGCGTGACCATGCCACACCGTGCGCCGCCTTCGAACCCACCGACCCGGCAGTCACCAAGCGCATCGCGGTCGCCGTGGCGTCAATCGGCGTGATCCGAATTCCGTCGGACACCCACGCCACACTTGCGCCGTCAGGAGCGATCACTGCTTCCTCGATCGGCTTGACCGCGAGGAGATGATCGAACACGGTATTTACGTCGGCCGTCTGCGCCGACATGACGGCCACAAGGCTGGCCACGCCTATGAGACCGAGCCAATATCGTTTAGTGCTCTCTCGCTCGGCTCCACCTCCGCTAGCTGATGCCTCGATCTTGTGACGTCCTAACATGAGGCCGGCCTCCTTTCGTATTGCCAGTGCCTGAGTGGCAGGGAGATTGCGAGATCGTATGCAACCTAACTCCTGTTGTTTATGCTGACCTGGATAAGGCCGGTCCCGGTCAGCCTAACACCGAACCACAGGCGGAGGGCCTAACTATCCTCACGCTACTTTTTCGGAGCGGGCTTGGCCTTGGTGTATTTACCCTCGAACCAAGGTGTCCACGTATTGCCATCGGCAGAGATTTCGGCCTTCGCTATCGCGCTCATCAGATCAGGCGCAAGTATAAAGGTGTCCTTAAACAGATACTGCTTCCCCGCGACGACAAACTTTCCTGTATAGGTCCATGTGTTTCCATTAACGGTTAACACTCCAGAATACGTGTTTCCATCGCCCTCGTACCCGCTAACAGTGAAGTTCTTGTTCACCGGGTCGTACCCCGTGATCTCAAGAGCCCCCGTCTCTCCCATAGCTCCCTTTTCCGCCCGCCGCTCTTGGAGAAAGAACCCCCCGAGAGTCATCTGATCGGTCGCGTCGCCAGTGAACTTGCCGCCGGGTCCCAGCGGTCCGGGCTTGTATTCCAGTTCGTACGTCCAATGGCCCACAACAACAGCTAGCTTCTTGAGCTCAGGAGCGGGCGTTTGCGCCCGCATTGCCGTGGCGAAGCAAACGACCAGAAGGAATAGCAGAATATTGAATCGTCGCATGATAACCCTCCTTTACTGAGTCCATGCCCTTCGCGAGTTTAGGGTGTTCGCCTCAGAGGGTGGTGCGTCCAATGGTGGGAGGTGCTCTTCGGTGAGGCGACGATGGCCTGAGAGGAAGTAAACGCCGACCCCGTCGGGAAGTGTTACTTCCGGGGAGGTCAATGGCAGAGTGTTACTCCAAAGCCAAACTCAAGTCAACGTCTAGAGCCACCTCTAACCAGATAAACTGCTATCATACGCGACAACTAAGCGGCGCTTACGTGACGAATGGAAACTAACTGTTGAAGCAAGGAATCAGGAGTTCGGAAGGTTTGCTTGCGGTCAAGTCTAAATCTCACGCATGCAACGGCCCTTCTGATATGATTCGCCACAGAAGGTGAATGGGAAGGAGAACTTCCCATGCCAGACCGGGTCAGTTCGTTAGATTCCCTCATCGGACAAGAGTTTTCCCATTACCGCGTCATCAAGAAGCTGGGCGGCGGCGGGATGGGTGTTGTTTATGAGGCGGAAGACATCCGCCTGCATCGTAATGTTGCGCTGAAATTCCTACCCGACAATCTGGCGAAAGACCCACAGGCACTTGCGCGTTTTCAGAGAGAGGCGCAGGCAGCCTCTGCGCTGAATCATCCCAACATCTGCACCATTCATGATGTTGGCGAAGCGGAGGGGAAGGCGTTTATCGCCATGGAGTACTTGGAGGGCGCAACGCTGAAGTACCGCATTGCGGGCAAGCCACTCCCGCTTGAACAAGTGCTGGACTTGGGAACCGAAATCGCGGCTGCGCTCGACGCCGCTCACAAAAAGGGCATCATCCATCGCGACATCAAGCCCGCCAACATATTCGTGACTGACCGAGGAAGCGCTAAGATTCTTGATTTCGGTTTGGCGAAAGTGGTCCCTGCTGGCCCAAGCATAGCTGTTTCAGAGATGCCGACCGCCTCTGCCGAGGAACTCCTGACCAGTCCTGGCACGACGATGGGCACGATGGCTTACATGTCGCCGGAG
>Ga0116124_1000198_pt1 | contig 58811 bp, 42 predicted proteins | sample June2015DPH_13_1_2_FD_89728 | JGI IMG/M metagenome (GOLD analysis project Ga0116124, IMG submission 89728) | Peatland microbial communities from SPRUCE experiment site at the Marcell Experimental Forest, Minnesota, USA - June2015DPH_13_150 | ecosystem: Environmental > Terrestrial > Soil >... | reverse complement strand
GCATCAGCTTGCGTAGACGGGTCATAGAGAACCTCCTTATGACCCGACAATATCCCGATCAGTACACCCCCGCCCGCTTCCTCCCACGCGCAGCGTCCGCCGCACGGGCGGCTTCGTTCAAGTCGGCTTATCGGGAACTGACCCTCTGCCCAAGAATTCAAATGCACCACCGGGGGACATCTTGGCGGTTGACAAGAGTCCCGGAATGGAATATTCCTCTCTATTCCGTGGATCGCTCCCTCGCACTGGTGATCCCTCATGCGTAAGCAATTGCTTGCAGGCACGGATTTCTCCCTACAGGTCCCGACCGGCCCCTCACGTCGAGACTTCATGAAAGGCGCCGTGGCCGCAGCCACTGGACTCATGGCGGCGCCGCTCCTGGCCGGGCAACCCCCAAACGAATTACCCACCGTGGCATTTGGCCAGCATCGTGTTACGCGGCTGATCTCCGGTGGCAACCCGCTCTACGGCTATTCGCACTTTAACGGCCTACTCGATAACTTGATGCGTGAGTACTTCACCGACGAGCAGGTAGTAAAGTACCTGCTCGCCTGCGAGAAGGCGGGCATAAACACCTGGCAGAGCAACTTCGATGCCGCCGCGCAGCAGCAGTTCCCCAAGGTGCGCGCCGCGGGCTGCAAGATGCACTGGATTTGTCTCGCCGATCCCTGGGACGTGAGCGACAACCCTAATGATCCGCAGACCCTCATTCGTGGCGCCATAAAATGTGCGGCCGCTGCCGCGAAAGTGAAGCCCATCGGCATCGCGCACCACGGTGTGGTGACCGACAAGCACTGGGCGGCGGGTTCGATTGACCGCCTCCGCGACTTCCTCAACCATGTTCACGACCTCGGCTTCCCGGCGGGTATTTCCACGCACAATCCCGCCGTAATCGAGTACCTGGAAACCAAGGGCTGGCCCATCGATTTCTACATGGGCTGCTTTTATCGCGTCACACGCACCGAGGAGGAATTCCGGAAGGAAATCGGCATGTCCCCCGTGGGCGAGACTTACCTCTCGACGGACCCCGACCGCATGACCAAGGTCCTACTCCAGGCCAAGCCCGTCTGCCTGGGCTTCAAGATTCTTGGCGCGGGGCGCCACTGCGGCTCGCCTGAAGAAGTGCGGCACTGCTTCGACTATGCCTTCAAGAACCTCAAGGCGACGGATGCCGTGATCGTGGGTATGTTCCCGAAGTTTTCCGACCAGATCGCGGAGAACGTGGAGCACGTCCGCGCCGTGCTGGGGTAGCGGCTGGAATGACGGAAAGCCTCATCCAGACAAGGGGGCGGCCGTTTGATTCCCTTCCTGCGGGCCTGCAGCTGCTGGAGCGGCGCTCCATGCAGGGCAGGGCGGACCCCGCACAATAGAGTGCAGGCCGAGCCCCGCACGCCGGTGACCGGCAACTTGCGTCTGCTCTGGCTTGTCAGTTCCGCGCGCGGATGGCAACTTGTTGGGGTTGGCAGCGCAGATGCGCGGACGGTTCGATCACCTTCGAGCGATGTGCCGCCTGGCGGTGAATGTGTTTGTCCAAGGCGGGGGGCATCGCCTCCGGTTGCCGCTCGTGCCCATAGCTCAGTTGGTTAGAGCAGCGGACTCATAATTAGTGGTCCGGCTATGCTGCACCGCGTTACCTGCTCCGGGATCGGGATAAGATCTATGGGTGTGACTTTCGCGAACGAATCCGGGGCATGAGCATCAAGGAAGTCCTCTCCGTTCCGGCAAGTCCGTGGCAACGCGCCTTTGGGGAGAGGCTGATTGGATCCGTCCGGCGTGACTGCTTGGATCACGTGATCGTGCTGGGAGAAGGGCATCTGCGCAGGATCTTGAAAAGCTATCTTGATTACTATCACCGCAGCCGGACTCACTCAGGGCTGGCCAAAGACACCCCAGAGCCGAGGGCCGTTCAGCCGCCCGAGATGGGAAGTATTGTTGAACTCCCTCAAGTGGGAGGTCCGCATCATCGCTACGAGGGGCGAGCGGCCTAGGCAGCTCAATCTGTACAGCGAGCCTTCGGCAGCAATCCCCCGGTTACCCTCGCGGGGGCGATTTTTGTTCTATCGGTAATCGAGCCTCTCCGCCTTTCAAACCGTTCCGCCAGACAATTCCCCAAACAGGTTTCATTCTGAGACGAAATCGACCCTAAGGGGTCGATCAAGATGTTTATTGCAACTGATTCCGTCCTTGGCGAACGACAGGTGCGAGCGTCACGGATAGTCCCGCGCCAGAACTCAGGTCCCACCATAACGTCCTACAAAATTGCGCGCTGCTGCGCTTGACTTTGTCTATCTTTGCCTCTAAGCTCGCGCCAGCAGTTCTCTATGGTAGTCGTCTGAAGCCGAATGTGTAAGGAGGTATAAATCAATGGTTCGGATTTTTAACGCCGTGCTTGCCGCAATTTTGGGTTCGGGAGGAAGCGCCGCTCCGGCACAGCACTCACGAATCCCCGTTGTGACTTACGGCGCCAATGCTCTTGCGCAGGCAGGAGGCGCCACGAAGGAATCAACCGCCACGAAAGCCACGATCGAGATCAAGCAAGGCCGCAAGGCGGCAATCAAATCTGAAGTCAAAGCAAAGTCGGAAATCAAAGGCAGCGCCATCAAAGACGAGAAGTTAAACAAGAAGTATGACAAGGATATCAAACAGAACACGATCAAGGGTGAGCTGAAGGGCACCACCACCGTCAAGTAAGACCCTGGCGGCCATCCGGGGTTCCCTGGATGGCCGCTCCTTCTCCTGAGATGATCATGGATTTGCCTTCCCCGCTCCCTCCCCTTTATGCGCGCTGGATGAATGAGTTTCTTCCCGGACCTCTGCCGGCGGAAACCAAGACCACCTGCCAAGCCTGTCCCATGCTCGAGCGCGATGAGCCCCCGGGCCCGGGTGTTGTCTTCTTTGATAACAAGATCAAGTGCTGCGCCTATTTGCCGCGCCTCTTTAACTTCCTGACGGGCCGCGTTCTGGCGGATGATGATCCCGCCGCGGCGGCGGGCCGCGCCACGGTGGAAGCGCGCATCAAGGCCGGTGTGGCGGTGACGCCGCTCGGGCTCGATCCGACTCGCACCTTTCTACTTCTCTATGAGCACAGCTCGGCCGCCTTCGGACGCAACCGCGCGTTGAAGTGTCCGCACTACCTGGAGGAGACGGGCGGCTGTGGCGTGTGGCGGCACCGCGAATCCACCTGCGCCACCTGGTTTTGCAAGCATGAACGCGGCGCGGCCAGCCAGGCTTTCTGGCGGGAGTCCCTGCACCGGCTGCTCGGCAACGTGGAGTATGAACTCGCTCGCTGGTGCCTGCTCAAGCTGGAGGTGGAGGAGGAAGTCTTGCGCTACCTGCTCGCGCCTCCGTTGGGAAGCACCGCTGGCTCGATTCGCGGTGAGGACCTCGACGGCAAGGTCGAGTCCGCCGAGTATCGAAAGAACTGGGGGAAGTGGCTCGGCCGCGAGCTCGAGTTCTATCGCGCCTGCGGCCGGCTGGTCTCGGCGCTGGCGTGGCAGGAAGTCCTGAAGATTTGCGGACCGGAGACGAACCTTCTCGCCACACTGACCGGCCAGGCCTACCAGCGCTTCCTGTCCGTCGAAACCCCGCCGCGCCTGCAGGTGGGTTCGCTGCAAGTGGTCCGCATCGGCCACCAGACCACGCGCCTGTCCACTTACAGTGATCTCGATCCCCTCGACATTCCCAATCCCGTCTTGAATGTCCTGCACTACTTTGACGGGCGACCCACCACCGAAGTCGTCGCGGAAATCGCAGCCCAGGAAGGGATCCGTTTGGAGACAGACTTGGTGCGCAAGCTGGCGGATTTCCGCATCCTGGTCCCCCCGCCGGAACCCACGGGCAAGTAGTTACAGGGCACAAGCGGCGCGGCCAGGACCCGCAGAGCGTCACCTCGCACACACGGGCCCACACCATTCACCACTCGTCCTCAGAGCATATGCGCAATGTGCAGGGCGACGGCGACGCCGCCCACAATGAGCCCTGCGCCGAGCATGACCAGGAAGAACGCTTTGAGGCGGAGACTCTTCTCGATCTGTTTTTCGGACTTGGTGGTGATCAGGAAGGTCTTCTCGTTCTCGCCTCGCTTGATAAGGTTGCGGTCGTTCTCATCGGCCGGAGTGGGGTTCTCCGTGCATGTCCCCATCACGTTGCAGGCGCGGCCGGCCACCAGGCAATGTTCCGTGAGGCGATACGTGTGCGCCCCAAAATCCATGCTGATGCCGCCCGCGCCGATCGAGACTCCCAGCGCCCGCATCTTCTCCGCCACGCCCAGGGCCTTATCCATCACTTTGGCCCCCGGCAGAGACGAAGACTTCAGCGCAGCTCGCGCCTGGCTGAACTGGCCGTTGAGATAGGCCTGCAAATGTTCTTCGGTCGGCGCCGGGACGCCGAGCGACTCATCGACCCTGCGCGGCGCGCTGCCGAACGACAGCAAGGCTCTCGGCCGAAGTTCTCCCCAAAACGAACGCGGCACGTCGTACTCCGCTTGCTGAGGATGCACCAGAATATTCCCGGTCGCGTCCTCCAGGTAGAACGGCACTTCGGCCTTCTCGGTGCCGTAGTCTTCCCACTCGTCGCGGTCGTTTCTCTTCACCTGTTTTTCAACTTTCACCGAGTAGTAATAGCACGGAACGCCAGTTAATGGACTAGTTAATGGTTCACACCCGGTGCTTGTTCCTGCCACGTGTACCAGTCCCATGGGGGCGCTGCGGACGGGGATCAGGGGCGTGTCCGCCAGGATCCGGTACTCGCGGTAGGTGCGGAAACCCACGAAGAAAAGGACGATTCCGAACAGAAGAAGAAGCGCCGGGATGAAGGGAGAGATGGGGCCGCCGGAGCTTGCGAAAAGTGCCAATGGAATGAACATGAGACGAGACTCCTTTGCTGCGCGCCTCGCGGGCGCGCTCGACAAGCTTGCTTGGGGACGTATCCTATACTTCTCAAGGCAGCTTGTCTATGCCGGTTCAGGAGGCCGGCCGGAAGACGTGGCCGTGCGCACCTCCCGCCCCAGGCGCGGCCAGAAACTTGCCCGCCCACCCCAGATCCAAAAGCTTGCTTTCGGCTCTCCGGGCGTGCATTCCCGGCGTGGGCCCGTGGACACGAATCCTTGCCCGTCTGCGCAGTCTGCGCGGGCCGGGCAATCTGCGTATAATCGATGCATGGATTCGGAAGTGGATCGCCTAGCGCAGAAGATCTGGGACTACCATCACCTGAATCACCGCCTCGAGAAAGCCGACGCCATTCTGGTTCTAGGCAGCCATGACACGCGTGTGGCCGAGCATGGGGCCCGCCTGTTCCTGGAAGGTTGGGCGCCCCTCGTGATTTTCTCGGGAGGGTTGGGAAACCTCACCCGCGGCCTCTGGGACATGCCGGAGGCCGTGCGATTTGCGGCGGTCGCCATCAGCCTGGGCGTCCCCGCGGAGAAAATCCTGATCGAAGAATGCTCCACGAATACCGGAGAGAATATCGAGTTCACCCGGCAGCTCCTGGCAAAACGCCATCTTGACCTGCAGAGGTTCATCCTGGTGCAGAAGCCGTACATGGAGCGGCGGGCCTACGCGACCTTCAAGAAAGTCTGGCCCGAGAAGCAGGTGCTGGTCACCTCGCCGCAGATCACCTGGGCAGATTATCCCCACGCGGAAATTTCCAGGTCCGAGGTCATCAGCATTATGGTGGGGGATTTACAGCGCATCCGGCTTTATCCTGAAAAGGGCTTTCAGATTCCTCAGGAGATCCCCGCTGACGTTTGGGACGCCTACCTGAGACTAACCGAATTGGGGTACTCCCAACACTTGATTCAGGAGTAGCCTCACCCAGAGCGGCAGCGAGGCGCCGCGCCGCCTACTTTCTTCCCAGCAGACGGATGCGGCCTGTGAAGGCGCGCCCTTGGACACCCGAGAAGGTGAGGAAATGGGGTGAATCGATGTTGGAATCGACGAAGGAAGGATTCGCGCGGCCGGTGATGTTAACCACACCGCCGCGCAGCGCCCACTGAAAACCCAGCAGGGTGAAGCGCCGTTCGAGGCTCAGGTCAAGCGAGAAGTAGTACGGGAAGCGCCGCGAACCGGGTGCGCCGACCACCTCCTGCGCGTCGTTCTGCAAGGTGAACGGGAAACCGTCGCGCCAGTCGAGCGCGTAGGCCAAGTCAACCTTGTGCGTGACCGGCAGCCAGCCCCACGACAGCAAGCGGTTGGGTGTGTCCCAGGCCAGACGCCCGCCCGCCTGCGGGCTGAAGAGCACGGCATCGATGTTGTAACCAAAGACGGCGTTCGAATGGGCGCGCGAGCGCGTGTAGGAAGCGAACACCACGTGATTCTGACGGAAGACGTGGCGCAGCGTCAGCTCCGCGGCGTCGTAACGATCATGCCGGTCGTTGGTCAGGATGAACTGCCCCGCGAAGGGCCCCGTGGGCGAGGTGGAAGCGGCGGGATTGAGAAACGTCCAAATGTCGCGCCCACGCTTCTCCACGAATTGCAGGCGTACGTAGGTGGACTGCGGCAGCTTCTGCTCGATCGCCAGGCTGGCATTGACCACGTGTGGGAATCTCAGCAGGCGCTGGTCGATCGTGAAGGTGCTCGCGACCGGCGGCTGGATCAGATTCTGCCCGGCCGCGTCATAGAATAAATCGGTCCGCGTGCCGGTGAGTGAGCGCGTGAGAATGTCGAGATTGCTCGGGTCGCGATAGATGCCGATGCCCCAGGAAATCTTGGTGTCGCCATTCCGCTTCACCAGGACCGTGGAAGCCAGCCGCGGGGAAGGCGCCAGGGCGCGGATGATCTCATCCCAGTCCAGGCGCACGCCTGGTTCCAGCAGCCAGCGGGCCGTCACGGCCCAGCGGTCCTGAGCGTAGGCGCTGGCTTCGACATTGTCGCGGGTGAAGGCCGGAGCGTTCGTAAAGGTGACGCGGCGGGAGAGCGTGCCGTCCTCACGCCGCACCAGGTAGGGCAGGCGGTTGAATTCCTGATGGTCGCTCACGCGGTCGCTCGCGAAGCCCAGCTTGAACTCGTGCTTGCCCGCGGCGCGCCAGGGGGGAAGAAACAGGTTGCCGATCTCCTCCAGCCGGTCCGCATGGCCGTGGTTCGTGGCGTAGAAGTTACCGCTGCTCCCGTCCGGGGTGACGACGTAAGTTTCGGTGCCCATGGGCACCAACACACTGTTGAAGCGGCTGGCCGCCACGCCCAATTCCAGCAGCGTGCCGTTGCGGAAAAGGTGCTGGTCCTTGAGGGTGAACAGGAAAGCGCCGGTGGTGAACTTCTGCGTAGTGGAAATCGGATCGAAGGGGTCCAGCCCGGCATGCGGGGAGCGAAAGTAGTTTACCAAAACACTAGCTGTTAAATTGTTATTTTGACTAAGGTTGATCTGCACTTTGGAAAGATTGCTGCCACGCCAGACGCTGTTACGGTCGGCTCCCGTGGGCAGCTCCTTGAAAATGCTCAGATCGTACTCACCCTCCCACGCGTCCATGAACCATGCCTTACCCTTGCGGAGCGGCCCCGAAAACAGCCCGCGGGGCGTCCAGCTATCCAGGTTGATGCCTTTGCGGTCCTGCAAGTTCGGAAAGAAATCGGTGGCCGTCACGCGCCAGTGGTCGTCGCCCATCCCCGTGCGCAGGCTGATGACTCCACCCGAACCCTTGCCGTATTCGGTCGAATAGCGGCTGCTCGCCACGTCCATGGACCGCAGCGCATCCACACTGACGCGTGCGAGGAACTGGCCGGTCGCGGGGTCGGAGACGTTGAAGCCGTCGATCTGGTCGTAGATCTGGCGGGTGCTCGCCCCATCCACATGCACCTGCCCCGTGTAGTCCTGCAGTACGCCGGGCAGCAACGGCAAAGCGTAGCGAATGTCGCGCGTCACGGTGAAAGGCAGGTCGATGATCTGGTCGCTGTTCAGTGTCTCACTGGCCTGGGTTTTCGCGGGGTCGATCGCCGGTGGCGAATAGACCACGTTCACCTGCTCGGAAAATTCCCGCACGTGGTTGAGCGTCACATCAACGCTGGTTACTTCGCCTAAGTGGATTTCCTTCTCGCTGACCGCGAAAAAGCCTTCCTTCTCGACCCGGAGCGAGTACACGCCCGGCGCGAGGCCGGCAAACTGCTTGCGGCCGGCATAGTCCGTTTCGCCGTGCCCCGCCTCGGGCCCTTCCCGGGGGGTAAGCGCGATGCGCGCCGAGGGAACCGCCACGCTGTTCTCGTCCAAAACCGTAACTTGCAGCTCCACGCCCCCCGGCCCGCCTTGCCGCGACTGCGCCGCTTGCGGAATCGTCAGGGCTGCCGCAAGCGCCAGGGCCAGAAGCACCATTCCACTCCGCTGCGGCGCTGCAACGGCGCGATGCGCGGGCGCGGCTCGAGCCCTGCTTCTTCGAAGCGTCATCGATGCGGGAATCCTTTGCGCCATGGTGGGCGATTGTCCCCGTCAAAAAATTGTACAGCCCTGGTGGGTTCGTTTGCATCGACTTTCGCGCCGCGTCCCGCCAAGCCTGAATCGTCGTGCCCACGCGGACATCCCTCCGCAAAAAGCAACCGCCGGCGCTACTCACGCCAGCCCTTGCTGACCAGCCACCGGTGCCACCATTGCTGGATCTGCTCTGCCCGCTCCCGCTCCTGCGGAGCAAGGTCGAGCCCTGGCCCAGGGAGCGCAGTGGCTCAAGCCCCACCTCCTGGCGCCGCTCGTTGACGTGTTCGGGGTCGGCCATTGTCCAGGGACGTGGGCACCCGTCGTAAGAGCGTAGGGTCTATTCCCTGCAAGTAGGCGTGCAGTGCAGACCTGCTTTACGAACAGTCGAAAGTTGAATCGCAAAGGCCTGAGGTTTTCCTTTGCAACAGTCGACTGCCTATTCTGGCCTGTAGGTTTGCCTCTTCGACCGTTCGCAAGACTACCTGCTTACGCGCCGCCATCTGAAACTGGCTCGAGCTTGTGAACGATGTCGGCTTCTTCCAGGAGTTCTTCGGCCGTCAAATGGCAGGCGATCTTGAGGCAACCGGTCTCCAGACACTTGGGACAATTCACGATAATGCGATCGAAGAGGAAATCCGCGAGCTGCTGGGTTGTGAATACACGTGCCATCGAGTAAATCCTTCACTCATGCGAGCGCTCTGGCTGAGGGTCACTCCCCGGGCCCATTATACTCTTGCGAAGCGATTAGAAACGCAAAACTCGCTCGAGCTTGCGAAAGGACAAGTGCGTAGCTACGGTCAGGGTCTTTCCTGACTGCGGGTTTTGGGTGTATGCCAACTGGTAGCCACTGTTAATCCGTCTCTGGAGTCCGCTGAGTTGATCTCCAGAGGAGTGAGAGGATTGTGGCTCGGGCGGTTTGGCGCCGGCAGTGACTGCGTGTAGAATCGGAGCGATGCGCCAGCCATCCCTGATACAAAGGAGGAGGTTCTCCCGCCCGGCGTTTCTGATTCTCTTCCTGGCCCAAACCTTTTGCCTTCCCATACACTACCCGCGAATTCTCGGAGGTCCCTCGGTCGAGGATGAGGCATCGCCCGGAGAATCCGTGCGGGCGCAATCGGATCGGCTCAATTCGGAAGGGTTGCGGTTAATGGGCATCGGACAAGTCGACAAGGCGATAGCAGAGTTCCGCAAGGCGATCGCGGCCGACTCGGGCAATATTGACGCTCTCAATAATCTTGGTGTTGCCTTGGGAAAAAAGGGAGAGGCTCAGGAGGCGTTGGCGGTGTTCCATCGTGCCCTCCACCTGAACCCCAACAACCCCCAACTCCACAGCAATCTGGCATTGGCCCTGCGCCGTTTGGGACGCCCCCACGAAGCCTGCGTGGAGATGAGCAAGGCTTCGTCACTCGATCCCGGGAATAATGAGATACGGCGTAACTTGGCGACGCTACGGATGGAGATTGGTGACGACCAGCAGGCCGAACGAGATTTGCGGGCCGCGATTTCCGCTGAACCTTGCCCCGCCGAAACCCACGCCACGCTGGCCCGACTGCTGGTGCGTGAGAAACGATCCGCCGAGGGCCTGGACGAGTATCGCGCTGCGGTTCGCTGCAGTCCCCGTCAGGCCTCGCTGCACTACGAGTCAGGCATCCTGCACAGGACGTTAGGTAACTTCGCCCGCGCTGCGGAAGAATTCAGGGAAGCCATTCAGCTCGAATCCGGAAACCCGAAGTTTCATCAGGCGCTAGGTTCGCTGGCCCTCCAGGAGGGGGTCTTGACCACGGCGGAGGCCGAACTGCGCAGGGCTGTGCAACTCGATCCTCGCTTGGGAGAGTCCCACCGGGACTTAGGGCTCGTCTTGCATCGACAAGGCAAGCTCGACGAGGCCATCGTGGAGCTCCAGAAGGCGACCCATCTCCTTCCCAACGACGGATCATCTCGCTTCATGCTGGCTCAGGCCCTGCGCAAGGCGGGGCGGACCGGCGAGGCAGCTCCCATTCTGGAATCTGCTCAGGCCAAGGCCCAGCGGGAAAAGAACTCGGAGCTGGCCAAGGCTTACAACAACGAGGCTACGACCTTGCTCCAGAAAGGCCAATCTGAAGAGGCGGCCGAACGACTCCGCCAGGCGATTCACCTCGATCCCACAGACCCGCTCTCCCAATTTAACTTTGGCCTCGCGCTCCTCCTTCAGCACAGAGCGGACGAGGCCATCGCCCAGTTCCACATCGTATTGCAGATGGAACCCGACGACCCCGACGCTCACTATTATCTGGGGCGGGCGCTTTTGGCCAAGGATCGCGTCAAAGAAGCCCTGGGGCACTTGCAAACGGCCGCTCGCCTTATGCCGAACGACGCCTATGTGCGCAACACTCTGGCGGTGGCGCTGGCCAGAACGAATCAGTTCCGCGAGGCAGCGGCGGAAATGAGAGCTGCCTGCCGGTTGAGGAGTGTCGATAAGTTGTTCGCGGAGAATCTCGCCTGCATCGAAAGGCGCCTGCAAGGTTGTGCTCCGCAGCTCTCCGAGCTGCAGACCAGCTCCGCGGAGGGTGAACAGGAGTGAGTGACGCAGACCGCAAGCTTGGCGTTCTCCCTCGGCCGGACGGCGCCAGGGCGTCCTGCCGGGTGCGAAGGCGCTGAAAATCTCAAGGCAGGGGCAGCGGTACGCCTTTCTGGGAGGTCCATTCCTTTACGTAGTCCGTGTACAAGTAGTTCACACCCACGGTTTCAAGCGTTGCCGGCAGAGTCTGGTTCAGCATGCGATATTCTTTCTCCACACGCTCACAGTTCTCCTTGATGAACTGTGCGAGAAGCGCGGTGGCATCCGCATCTTTTCCTGCCTTGATTTGCCTCAGGGCGTCGGCTTCCACCCGCGCCTGCCGCTCCATCTCCCAGCGTTCGGTCTGGTCGAACACGCCCCGGACGGTGGGAGCCAGGGCCGGGTGATTCAGGTCGCACAGCAGCTTCACGCGATTTGCCCACCACCAGGGAGAATCCGTTGCATACGTGCTTGTCCCGATCGCGTAAGAGGAGGGAACCCTGGGGCCGCGCAGGTAGAAGGGCTTGAAGACGTTGCAGCAAGGATTGGAAAAGCTCGCCCAATAGACCTGGCGAAGTTGGGGAGGCATCTCAGCTCGCAGTTGAACCACCATGGAGGACGCGGAATGGTAACCGGACTGTGGCGAGTCATGCATGCAGGGCGTGGGCCAGAAGGTTTCGGGCGCTGCCCAGCGCGGCTCCACGAGGGTCCCCTCCAGGTGGCTGCGGGCAATTTGCATCATGGTGGCAGGAGTGACGCGCGCAAAGTCCCTGCGCAGGCAACTCAGGGTCATGTTGCGGCGAATCTGCATGGCGCCCGGGCTTTTGGAATCCTTTCTCCAGTAGTCACCGTAAGCCCGCGCGAAGTTGAAGTCTTGCGCGGATTTTGCCCATCCCATTTCCACCCCGTGCTCAACCAGGCGCGGATGCGCTTCATCCCAATCCCTCTCAATGGAATAGATGTTGGAGATCGAATAGACGCCGTGGGTGATTCGCTTGGCCGCCCAGTATCGGCCCGCCGTCTCGAGCACCCAAGCCTCCAGTGGGTCAGCAATGATGTAGCTGTTGTGATAATTCGCTTTGCCCCACTCGCCCGCGTGCTCGCAGTCACCGCTCTGGCCATACTTCTCGAGCAAATCAATCATCACATGCATCGCTTCATAAGCGGTTTTACCGCGCTCCAGGCCCAGCCGCAGGAGGTCCATGCCCAAGAGGCCGTCCCCCCACTGCACGGGTTCTTTGGAAAACACCGCCTCGTTGCCGATGGCCACGCCCTGCTCATTCATCCCCTCCTCGTAACCAAAGGCCCACCAGAGCTTGGAGCCGAGGTGCTCGTAGGTCTCGGCGACCTGGGGAATCTCAATGTAAGTGCACTTCACCATCTCGCCCGGCGCATGCCGCTCGCGGGCAAACTGCACCAAGACCTGGGCTTCCATCGGCGGACGGTCACTGTTCTTGGCCAAAATCACCGAGTGGTCGGCCGTCGCGTCCGGCAACGCCACCCAGGTATCACAGGCGCGCGCCGCTGCCCCCAAACCCCCGGCAAGAGCGATCGTCGCCATCACCCCAGTACTCATCCAACGCTTTCCCGTCATGCTGGCCTCCCAACGATTTCCCATCGGTCCCTTCCCTCGTCCCAAACTATAGGGCAGCCGCTTGCCCGACTCAATCCTTAATTGCGGGAACGCCCGCGCGTGCGTTTTTGCGATTAAGCCCCGCTGGATACGGGTAGTTTGCAACCACGCCGGACCCCCTAACGACCCAAGATGGGCTTCCCCGCCTCCCCGCCGAAGAGCCCCTGCCCAATTGCCCATCCTTCAATCGCGCAACGGCCCATCGGGCGACTATTAATTCCTCTTGACAATTGGTGTTATAACGACTATATTTGGATTCATGGTTGGCAAGCTCAAGGATGACATCAAGCAAGACAAACCCTTTGCTAGTCTCGAGGCCGAGGTCTTCCTCAACTTGATGCGCACGGCTGACGTGCTCGCCCGCAGCGGCGAGGCAATCCTGAAACCAGTGGGACTCTCGCTCACCCAGTACAACGTCCTGCGCATCCTGCGCGGCGCCGGGGAGCAAGGCCTCTGCTGCCGGGAGTTGGCCGAGCGCATGATCACCCGCGATCCGGACGTCACGCGGCTCCTCGACCGACTGGAGCGGCGCGGCCTCCTGGCGCGGAGCCGGGACAGCAAGGATCGGCGCATTATCACCGTGCGCATCTCCGCAGCAGGGCGCAGGGTCTTAAAGGACCTGGACACGCCTGTGGCCAAGCATCACCGCAAACAACTGAGTCATATGGGCCAGGGCGACCTGCGCAAACTCGTCGAGCTCCTGGAGGCGGCGCGTGAAACGTAGAAGCTATCAGTGCATCAAATAGGTGTTGAAACAGCTAGTGTTTGAACGTCAGAAAGAAACAAAGGCGGCAGGACATAAGAGTCACAAAAAAGAGAAGGACAAGGAGGCTTGATGCAAGCAGAGGATAGATTTGAGCCCGCACCGGAAACGCAGGCGCCGATCCATGAGCTCCTGGCCCGTCGCTGGAGCCCGCGCACGTTTTCGGCGCGCCCCGTCGAGGCGGCCAAGCTCGCGCGGCTTTTCCAGGCAGCGCGCTGGGCGCCCTCGAGCTTTAATGCCCAGCCCTGGGCATTCGTGTTGGTCACGGGAGAAGACGCGGTCGGGCACGATCGCTTGCTCAGGACCCTGGCCGAAACCAATCGGCTGTGGGCGCAGGGGGCCCCGGTTCTGGTCCTTGCGGTCGCCCAGCTTGACTTCGACCATAACGGCAGGCCGAATCGCCACGCTCTCTACGACCTGGGGCAGGCGGTCGCAGACCTGACCGTAGAAGCGACTTCGCTCGATCTCCATATTCACCAGATGGCCGGATTCGATGCGCGCTTGGCGCGGGAGCTTTTCGCCATTCCCACGGGCTTCGAGCCCGCCACGGTGTTGGCGCTTGGTTACCTGGGCGGCGCAGGAAGACCTCCGGTGTCACGCACTCGCAAGCCCCTGGCGGATTTCGTCTTTACCGGAAGCTGGGGCCGTCCGGCTCCGCTGGGTTTGGAAAAGCAATCTGAAACCCGGACTGCCTAACCCAGCCCGAGAGCTATCGGGCGACGAGCGCTGCACGTGCTGCTCTCCGTGTGGGCCCGACTTTACCGTTAAAGCGTCGGGCCAAATGGCACCGCCGCAAAGGAAGCGCGAGTCGCCGGTTATCGCGGAAATCAACCCTTAAGGAGCACACCATTACCGCAGCGCCGGCCTTTAGGTCAGCCCGGCGGAAAGCCACGAGTTCAAACAGTCCGCGAATGGTAAAATGACTTGAGCACCCCCATGCGTGAATTCCCATCGCAACCCGAGATTCTGAAGGTTTTCGAGCGGGACCCCCACAAGACGTTTCGGCTGCGCGAACTGGTGGTCGAGCTCGGCTTGCGTTCAAGCCAGGCGCGCGAGCTCAAGCAGGTGTTGAAAGACCTTTCGCGCCATCGCCGTATCGTTTACCTCAAGAAGAACCACTTCGCGTTGGCAAACAAGGAGCGCCACGCCACTGCGGAGGACCCGCCGCGGGCTTCCTCCATCATCACGCCAGCCGCACGGGCTCGCGGGCCGAACGTGGTCGGCGGCCGCCTGATCGGCCATCGCGATGGCTACGGCTTTGTGGTGCCCGACGCACCGCTGGCGGGCACTGACCTTGACATTTTCATCTCTTCCGACGGCATGGGCTCAGCCATGCACGGGGACCGCGTGGAAGTGCAGGTGCTACGCGCCAAACCCGATGGGCGCGTGGAAGGCCGCATCCTGCGCGTCGCCGAACGCGTGCAGAAGACGGTGGTGGGCCAATTCCATTGCGGCGCGCGCTACAACTACGTTCTGCCGTTCGATCATCGAATCCCGTTTGAGATCGTCATTCCGCTCGGCCAAGAATGGCCGGACGACGAGGGGGCCGACGGCGAGAGTCCCGCAGACAAGAAGCCCCGTAGCCGCGACCGCCAGTTCGGGGGCGAGTCGGAGGGCGGAGGCACGCCGCCGCAAGCGCCAGCCCGGCGCACCGCCCGTGACCTGGAAGGCCTGATCGTGGATGTCGAACTCACCAGCTTTCCACGTCCCGCGGCGTTGCCGCGTGGTCGCGTCATCGAAGTGCTGGGCCGGCGCGACGAATTCGGGGTGGACGTGGAAATTCTGATCCGCAAATTCCACCTGCCACACCGCTTTCCCCCAGAAGTGCTGGCGGAAGCGAGCGCCACGCCACAGTACATCCCGGAGCGCGACCGCGCCGGCCGCCGTGATTTTCGCGGGCTGCCCATCGTTACCATTGACGGTGAGACCGCCAAGGATTTTGACGATGCGGTTTTCGTGGAGCGCCTGCCGGGGGGGAATTATCTTCTGCACGTTCACATCGCGGACGTGGCGCACTACGTGCGGCCCGGCTCGGCGCTCGACCGGGAGGCGCGGCTGCGTGGCACGTCCGTCTATTTTCCCGACCGCGCCGTCCCCATGCTGCCCCTCGAACTTTCGAACGGCATTTGCAGCCTAAACCCGCACCTCGATCGCTTGGTGATGTCAGCGCTGCTCGAAATTGATCCCGCGGGGCGCATCGTCGAGTGTGAACTCCTGCCGGGCATCATCCGCAGCGCCGAGCGCATGACCTATACGGCGGTGCGCGACATCCTGGCGGGCGACCCCGCAACCTGCCAGCGCTACGCGCCGCTCATCCCGAATTTCAGACTGATGGAGGAACTCGCGCTGATTCTCAACCGGCGCCGCGAGCAGCGCGGCTCCATTGACTTCGACCTGCCCGAGCCGCTCATTGAGTTTGACGCGCACGGCCGCATGGTGGGCATCACGCGCTCGGAACGCAACTTTGCGCACCGCCTCATTGAAGAATTCATGCTCGCCGCGAACGAAGCCGTAGCCGGTTACCTCGAACGCCGCGGCGTTCCCTCGCTCTACCGCATCCACGAGAAGCCCGCCCTCAAGAAGGTCATCGAATTTGAAGAGATCGCCGCGACGTTTGGCTACTCACTGGGTGTGGAACTGCCTGCGGCGCGGCGTCTGCGCGTGAGCAAGCGCGACGAGCGCGAGCGCTATCCGCGCTTCCTCGAGCGCCTGGACGCCCAGGAACTGGAGATCAGCCCGCGCCATTATCAACGGCTGACGCGGCGCCTGGAAGGCAAACCCGAAGAGCGCGTCCTTTCCTATCTGATGCTGCGATCACTGAAACAGGCGCGCTATTCGGAAGAGAACGTGGGGCACTTCGCGCTCGCGGCGCAAACTTACACCCACTTCACTTCACCCATCCGGCGTTATCCAGACCTGATCGTGCATCGGATTCTGAAAGCTGCGCTGGAAAAGGAAGGAGGCAGTGCCCGGGTGGTCGAACCCACTGCGGAATCATCAGCCCGCACGGCGGCGGGAAGAGGCACGGATGCCCCCCTCGAACCTCCCCGTGACCGCACGGGAGTGGGCCGGCGCGCCGGCCGAGATTCGCTCGGCGGGGGATCAGCCATCGCCGGTCAAACCCTACCCGGCGGAGCCTTCGTTCTTCCGCAGGAACTCCACGCACTCGGCGTGGCGACGTCCGAAGCCGAACGGCGTGCCGCCGACGCCGAGCGCGAGCTCATCGAATGGAAGAAGGTCTCCTTCATGGCGCAGCACGTTGGCGATGAGTTCGACGCCCTCATCATCAGCCTGATCAAGTTTGGATTTTTCGTGGAGCTTACCGATTTGTTCGTAGAGGGGTTCGTTTCTCTCGCTTCCCTCGGTGACGACTACTACGTTTACCGCGAGCGCCAGCGCGCCATCATCGGGCAACACACCCAACGCTCGTTTCACCTCGGCGCACGCGTGCGCGTGCGACTGGACCGCATCGATCAGTCCGGCAACAAGCTGGAGTTTTCTGTGATGGACTAGGCTTCGGCGGCGAGGACGCAGATGCCGCTATGCCTCCTTGTATAGCCAGGCCGAAACCAGCGTAGCCAGCACCGCGCCCACCCAGAGGTCAAGCATCCACCCGAGCGGAATGGCGCGGCTGAACGGCGCCCAGGTCGCCAGCGTCAGGCTGATGGGGAAACCGCTCATAAAACCCACCAGCAGGCCCACTCGCAGGGCGGTGATGGGCCCCGGACCGAGCGTGCTGCGCACCGACACATACACCCAGGTGAGAATGTACGTCAGCAAGAACAGCATGATGAGCCAGTAAACGACGAAGAGTGGATAGCGTGGCTCGATCAGGAATAAGTTTGCCTTTTGCGCCTCCGCGTATTTCGGGGCCAGGATCACCATATTGACGACGGTGCTCCATATTCCCCAAACGACACCACCTGCCAACGTCCCCAACGCAACTCGACGTGTGCTGACTGCAGCCATAACGCACCTCGTTTCGAAGGCCAGTTCCTGGAAGAAACCTTGGTTGCTGAGTATCGTACCGGCGCAGAGAGGGAGTGTCAAGCAGGAGGTCTTTAAGGACGGACGCCGCACTTAACTTGACTTAACTCCTTCCCGCAAGGTATTTTAGATGGTTGGCTTTAACGTCTGAAACCACAGTAGGGAGCATTACGCTTTGAAACGTACCTTTCAACCGAACCGCCGGCGCCGCGCCAAAACGCACGGCTTTCGCAGTCGCATGAGCACTCCAGGGGGTCGCAATGTATTGCGGCGGCGCCGTCAGAAGGGCCGTCATCGCCTGATTCCCTAAAGAGCTCGTTTGACCTCTCAAGCTTTCCCCAAGACTTTCCGGCTGCTGCGCCGAGGCGAGTATCGGCGGGTTTACGACGAAGGGCAACGCCGGAGCGCCTCATTATGCACGGTCTTCTTCCGGCCCAATGGCCTGCCGCACTCGCGTCTGGGGATCACGGTGCCTGCGCGCCTGGGGAATGCGGTGCTGCGCAACCGCCTGAAGCGGCGCGTGCGAGAAGTATTCCGCCTGCACCGGGCGAACCTTGCGGGCGGCTGGGACTTCCTGGTCAATCCCCGCGAACCGGTGGCGAACGTCCCTTTTGCTACGCTCCAGCGGGAATTGCTGCGGCTGTTTCCCGGCCAGCCTACTCCGCCGGCGCCCGGGGTGGTATCATGAAGTTCGTCGCGCTGGGAATGATTCGCTTCTATCAAGCCTGCCTCTCGCCCGCCATGCCCTTGGCCTGCCGCTATTATCCTTCCTGCTCAGCGTACGCATATGAGGCGGTCGAAAAATGGGGTGCGCGGAGGGGCGCGCGATTAGCGCTCGGGCGGCTGCTGCGCTGCCGGCCTTGGGGAAGCTTCGGTCACGACCCGGTACCCTGAGAAGAAGGGGTCAGGTGTGAGGTGCCAGCAAAGAATGCAAACCAAGACATCCACATCCGGAACCTGATACCTGAGATAGGGAACTCAACTGTGAAACTGGATCAAGAAAAACGTGTAATGCTCGCCTTCGCCCTCACCTTCGGGATGCTGATCGTGTGGCGCGTCTTTTTTGTCAAAGAGCCCCCTCCGCAGCCGAAGAAGCCCGCGCCCGTGGCGTCCGCGCCGGCAGCTCCGGAACAGCCGCCCGCGGTTCCTGCGGCGAGGACTACCCACAAGACCACGAAGGCCGCGCCCCCTGCGGCGCTGCCGGTGGTGCAAGGAAGTAAAGCGGAAGATATCGTGGTCGAAAACGGCCTCTACCGCGTGACGATCTCCACGCAAGGCGCCGTCGTCAAGAGCTGGGTTCTCAAGAAATACCGCGACGCAAAAAACGAGCCGCTCGACACCGTGAACGGCCCGGCGTGCGAAACGCTGGGCTTCCCGGTGAGTGTGAGCCTGGGGGACACCGCGCTGAAGGCGCAGCTCAACCAGGCGATCTACGTGGCCGAGGCTGTGCAGCTCGCCTCAGGGGGATCGGCCAGCAAACTTTCCGGAACCAAGTTCGCGCCTCCCGTCAATCTCACTTTCACTTACAGCGACGGCAAGATTCAGGCTAAGAAGCAGTTTTCTTTTGACGCCGGCTACGCGGTCAAAACCGAGGTCAGTGTCTTTGACGGTCAACACTTCCTGCCTATCGAAGTTGCCTGGCCGGGTGGATTCGGCGACCACACCCTGGCGCCCGCGGTGATTGATACCGGGAGCCAGGCGGTTTACGGATCCCTTGGCGATCTCACCACCCTGGCGCAGCGCAAAGTGAAAGAAGACCGCACCATTCCCGGCCCGCTGCAACTGGCGGGGCTGGAAGACAAATACTTTGCGGACGTTTTCCTTCCGGAGGCGCCCGACCAAGCCGCCTTTCGCATCGCGCGGCAGGAGTGGTCCCCGCCCGATTGGACGGAGAAGGAAAAACCCCGGCCAATGATTGCTACCCTGGTCGGAACGCAGCCCAAGCCGCTGGCCTTCCGCCTGTTCGTCGCGCCCAAGGACCTGGATGTGCTGCGGGCCGTGGCCCCGCCACTCGATTCGCTGGTGGACTTCGGCTGGTTCAGTGTTGTCGCCAAGCCGCTATTCATCGCCTTGCGATATATCTACGACCACTGGGTTCACAATTACGGTTGGGCCATCGTCCTGCTGACCCTGATCATCAATCTGGCGATGTTCCCGCTCAAAATCAAGAGTCTTCGCTCAGCACAGGAAATGCAGCGCATCTCGCCGATCGTCAAGGGCATCCAGGACAAGTACAAGCAATACAAGTTCAACGATCCGCGCAAACAGAAGATGAACGAAGAGGTCATGAAGGTCTACAGCGAGCACCACATCAATCCTTTTGGCAGTTGCCTGCCCATGCTCCTGCAGCTTCCTTTCCTTTACGGCTTTTACCGCGTGCTGGATCTTTCCATCGAACTTCGCCACGCGCCCTGGATCTCCTGGCTGAAAGACCTTTCCGCGCAGGATCCGCTGTACATCTTGCCCGCTGTGATGATTGTGACCATGTTTATCATGCAGCGCATGACGCCCGTGGCCACCGCCGATCCTGCTCAACAGCGGATGATGATGATCATGCCCCTGATGTTCGGAATCATGTTCTTCCGGTTTCCCAGCGGCATGGTACTTTACTGGCTCACCGGCAACCTGGTGGGAATTGGGCAGCAACTCTTTATCAATCGTTATATGCGCGCTCCGGACCCCCTCCTTGCACCTCGCAAACCGGCAGCGGCCAAGGAATGATTCGCCATGGACAGCGACCATCTGCCTGCTGAACACTCCCTCCAGGACTATCTGCCCCGCATCGAGTCCCTGCTTCAGGCGCTGATTCGACACGCTCGCTTTGCGCTGGCCTTTTCTATCCAGAAAGGTGCAGGTGCGTCTGATGATTCGGAAGCGCCGGAGTACGTGGTGAATTTCTCCGGGCCGGACGCTGATCTGCTGCTGGAGAAGAACGCCGCGCTCCTGAACGCCATTGAATACGTCGTGTTAAAGGCGGTCCGCGTGGAGGAGGAGTATTTCGGCAAAGTCTCCTTCGATTGCCAGGACTGGCGGCAGCTACGCAACGAGGAGTTGCGTTTGACCGCGCAGGTGGCGGCCGAGCGGGTGATCGATACGGGCGACCCTTTCACCCTCACTCCCATGAGCCCACGCGAGCGGCGCGTCATTCACCTGGCCTTGAAGGGCCATTCCCAGGTTCTGACGAGGAGCGAAGGCATGGGCGCCGAGCGCAAGGTGGTGATCATGCCTGCCAGCCCTCCTTCACGCGGCATGCGTCGGTGATAGCCGGATTATCGGGTGATCCGATGATCGGGTGAACAAAGAACAATTCACATCCGCTCTGTTTCCGGTTCACGCGGTCCTTTTGCTCACCCGATCACCCGATTACCTGATCACCCGATCCTATGACGAGTGCAGACACCATCGTCGCGATTTCCACTCCTCCCGGGCGCGGCGGCTTGGGGGTAGTGCGGCTCTCGGGCCCCCGGGCCCTGGAAATCGCCGCCAGCCTGATCAAACTCACGAAACTGCCCCTCGAAACCCAGCGCGCCACGCTCGGCACATTTTCAGATCTCGAATCGGGCCGGGTGGTCGACCAGGTGGTCGTGACCTGCTTTCGCCAGCCGCATTCCTCGACTGCGGAAGACGTGGTGGAGATCTCCTGCCACGGGGCGCCGGTCATCCTGCGTCACCTCGTGGAGTGCTGCTTCGAGCGCGGCGCGCGCGCCGCCGAACCGGGCGAATTCACGTTGCGTGCCTTCCTGAACGGGCGCATTGACCTGACGCAGGCAGAAGCGATTCGCGACCTGATTGAGTCGCAGACGCTCTACCAGGCGCGCGTCGCCGCCCAACAAATGGAGGGTTCCGTCTCCGCGCGCTTGCGGCCTCACAAGCAGGTGCTGCTCGATCTGATCGCGCGGCTCGAGGCCGGCATCGACTTCGCCGAGGATGACGTGGCCGTGCTCGAGTGGCAGGAGATTCTCGCGCGGCTCGACCGCATCCGCGCTGACCTCGAAAAGCTTGTGAAGGGATACGAGTACGGGCGCATCGTGAGGGAAGGGCTGACGCTCGCGATTGTGGGGCGGCCGAACGTGGGCAAGTCAAGCCTCTTCAACTGCCTTCTGAATGAAGATCGCGCCATCGTCACGCCCATTCCGGGAACGACGCGTGATCTGGTGGCCGAGACCGCCAGTGTGGGTGGCATCCCCCTGCGATTTGTGGACACGGCCGGCGTTCGCGACCCCCAGGATGCGGTTGAGAGGATCGGGGTGGAGCGGACTATGGGTGCCATCGCCGATTCGGACTTGCGGCTCCTGGTGGTGGACGCCTCGGAGCCGTGGACAGCAGAGGATGCCCACTTGCTTCACAAGCTGCGCCCTCTGGGTGCACTGCTGGTGGCGCTGAACAAGTCGGACCTGCCCCCGCGCGTCTCGCTCGCCGAACTCGAACCGTTCCTGGGGGCAGATCGGAGTACGGGACTCGCGCGGCCCCAGGTGGTCCGCACCTCGGCGCTGACGGGGGAGGGGATTCAGGAACTCAAAGAAAGACTCCTGGAGGAGGCGGTGCCCGCCCGCGGTCTGGGCCCGGAAGGCGAGCTCATCACCAACCTGCGCCACCAGCAGCTTCTGCAGGATTCACTCGGGGGGTTGGTCAAGGCGCGCCAGGCCGCCGAGCAGCAACTGCCGCATGAGCTCCTCCTGCTCGACCTCTACGACGCGCTGCGCTCCCTCGACCTGATTACCGGCGCCACTTACGCCGACGACCTCCTTGATATCATCTTCAAAACATTTTGCGTGGGAAAATAGGAACGATTTCTCGCCGAAAACTTGATGATGACAGTCACTTTAAGGAAGTGACCCCTCACCCGTCCCGCGCCGGCTGGTGAAAGCGCCGGCCGCGGTCCACGCTCTCCCCTCGGAGAGGGCAAGTAATCACGAGCCCCGGCCTTCTCCAAGGGGAGAAGGTGGCCGACGGAGGAGGCCGGATGAGGGGTTACTTGCTCACCTCAGCGCTGCATCCCCGATGCTCGACAGGTCACAGCCGCAGCTTCGCCAGGTAGGCGTCCAGCTCGCGCACCCGAAAAAGCTTCGCGAGCGCTCCCGTGATTAGAAATCCCACCAGGCTTACAATCACCAGCACCAGGAAGGCGCGCAGCGTAGTCTGCCAGCCGAGGTAGGACTGCAACTGTTGAGTCAGCTTGAAACACAGCGCGGCAGCGATAACCGACGCGGCGGCGACCTTCAGGAAAAACCAGATCAGCGCGCCCGACTCCCGATTCCGGGTGCGGTGACACAGCAGCCCAAAAAGCAGCAGGGTGTACGCCACGATTCCGCAGGAACTGGCGAGAGCCAGCCCCAAATGCTGGTAGTGATGAACCAGGAGCCAATAGAGGGGCAGAGTGAGAAAGGTGAGCGAGGTTCCGACAATGGCCGGGGTCAGAGTATCGCGAGCCGCATAGAAGCCGCGCGCCAGGATGTTCTGGGCGCCCCAGGCAAACATGCCGAGGGAAAAGACGGCCAGGGTGGCGGCGGTGGCTGCGAGGTCCGCTTCACGCATTTTGGTGTGGGAGAAGACGAAGTGAACCAGAGGTTGGCGCAGTGCGATGGTCAGGGCGGAAATGGGCACCAGCAAGAGGATCAAACCCTTCAGGGTGGCATTCAGGGTGCGGTTCAATTCCTCGAGTTTTCCCTCCGAGTAGAGCTGCGCCAGGAAAGGAAAGGAGGCGACGCCCAAGGCTTGTCCAACCACCCCGAGCGGGACCCTCATCAGCGTCTTGGCGTAGTTCAGCCAGGTGATGGAGGCCGGGACGAGATACGATCCGAACCGCCGCATGATCCAGTCGTCGGTAAACACCAGCGAAAGCGCCAGCATGATGGGGATGGTGAGCTTGATGAACAGCCGAAAGCCGGGGTGGCGCAGGTCCAGGTTCGGGGAGAAACGCGCGCCCGCGCGGCGCGCCCCGTAAACCTGCAAGAGGAGGTTGCCCGTCAAGGCGCCAACCAATACGCCGATCGCGAAGCCGGTGATTCCAATGTGGGGCGAGAGCAGCACGCCCACCAGGATGATTCCCAGGTTGTAAATCACCGAGGCCAGCGAGGGCACCAGGAACTGTCCCTTGGCGTACTGCACGGCGCTCAAGATGCTGCCCAAGTAAAAGCAGAGCTGCGCCGGCATCATCAGGCGAGTCAGAAAAACCACCCGCGCTTTCCCGGCAGGATCGAATCCGGGCGCGATGACTTCCACCAGTTGCGGCGTGAAGATCTCCCCCACCGCTACCACCGCTGCCAGCAGCATGCTCATGGAGCAGATCACCGTGGAGAAGACGTGCCAGCCTTCCTCCTCGCGATCCTCGGTGAGAAACTGGGTAAAGACGGGAATGAAGGTGAGGCTCAGCGAACCACCCGCGACGAGGTAGTTCAGGAAGTCGGGAAGTGTGAAGGCAGCGTAATAAGCATCCGTGACGGCGTTCGAACCGATCTGGTGGGCCACGGTCCATTCGCGCAAGAAGCCGAGAATGCGGCTCGCCAGCACGCTTACCATGATTACGCCGGAAGCTTGCGCGATGCGCCGCGTTACGTGGGAGGTGCTCATCGGGAAAGGTGTATCACGTTTTGCAGGGCTTTGCTTTGCCGGGCGCATAAAAGCGTAGCAGCCGTCCCGCTGCGCCGGGCCAAACCCGCCGCTACGGGACGATATGAAATCGCCACGGCTTCGGCAACTCCCACCCTTTACCACCCTGCCGGGGGCGGGCGGTGCGGACGGCAGGAGCGTCAACAGCACGGCCCGTTGGGGCTAAACGGGGTAGGGAAAGCGGTTGTCGCACCTTATGCAGCGGGCCATCCTCCGGCGTTTCAGCAAACGTTCAAAAAATGTGCGCCGGGATCTTCGGAAGAGTGAGCTGCCGCACCTTGGGCAGCAGTCGTACTCATCAACCTCTTCGGTGGGTTCCGCAACGCCGACGGAGGTTACACTCTGCGAAGCCGCCGGCGCGCCTGCCTCTTCGGCAGGCGGAAAAGCAATTCCGGGATCAGCAGTCACTGGATCAGTGGGCATTCTTCCCCCAACTTCCGCGATTTTCTTATCGTAGTCTTCCTGAAGTTCTTCGCGCGTCATGTCATTGGGGTGTGGCCGGTCCCCGCCCACCCGTTTGAATAAGCGCCTGCGATTACAGAACGAGCAGCGCCGCAGGTGATAACCCATCTTCCTGAACACGCTATAAGTGAGCCCGTGCCGAACCGATTCCGTCTTGGTAGCTCCACAGCGGGGACAGGGACTCGCCATTCCTACACCTCAGCGCGTCAGGATGTTACGGCAATGTCAGGTTGCAGCAACAAGATTACAACGAACGGTGTGCGCCAAGTCAAATGCGGTTTCGTCGTGTTGTTCTTTCTGATGGGGCAACAAAAGACTAACAGAACGAAACAGGAATGAAATAATCTAACACACCTGACGGTGGTTGCCAACCTGCCGGCGGCGAGGCAGGGACGATAGGTTGACCAGCCGGCCGAGACGTGGTGCGACCTGGCAGCGCTTCCGAAGTGGCAGCCGCAAGCGCTGGTTGCGCGGCCAGGAAAAGGTAATCATTCACAATTTGTGGAGGGGGAAGAATGCAAAACTTCGATGTGACGGTAGTGGGCGAGCTCAACCTGGACCTGATTCTATATGGTCTCCCGGAGCAGCTCGATCCGGAGCGCGAACTACTGGCCGACCGCCTGGCCTTGACCCTGGGCAGTTCCTCGGCGATTTTTGCGCACAACCTGGCGGTGATGGGCAGTCGCGTAGGTTTCATATCACGCATTGGCGCTGACCCGCTCGGGCGGATCAGCCTGGAACGACTGGCGGACGGAGGTGTGGATGTCTCGAAAGTTCGCACCGTCAGCGGACCCACGACCACCGGCCTGACGGTGATTCTGCCGCGCGCGCGCTATCGCAATATTCTTACCTATCCCGGCACGATGTTTGAGATGTGCATGGAGGACCTGGACCTTGACTATCTCGCGTCCGCAAAGCACTTCCACCTGTCATCCTTCTTCCTACACCGTGCCCTGCGGCCGCGGATTGCGGAGCTCTTCCACAAGATGAAGTCCCGAGGGCTCACGACCTCGCTCGACACCAACGATGACCCGGAGGACCGCTGGGCGGACGATCTCATGGAAGTGCTTCGCTATGTGGATGTCTTTCTGCCCAACGAGCGCGAAATCATGAAAATCACCCGCACCGCTGATCCCAGGGCAGGCCTTGCGAAGCTGGCGGAGATTGTGCCGACCGTGGTGGCGAAGCTCGGCCCGCAGGGGGCCGTGGCGCGTCGGGGAAAGGTGGAAGTCACCGGGCCCGCGTTGCGCGTCGAGGCGGTCGATCCCGTGGGTGCGGGCGACAGCTTCGATGCCGGGTTCCTCCACCAGTACGTGCGCGGCGCGGACCTCGCCACCTGCCTCGCCTACGGAAACCTGGCGGGCGCCTGCTCCACCACAATGCCCGGCGGCACCGAGGCCTTTCGCGACCGCACCCACTTCCAGAAGTTTTTCTCGACGCACGCGCCATCCCCTTAGTGGCTGGCTTCGGGAGTAACAGGAGCGGCGGGGGGACTGCTCGGCTGTGGAGACATGGGCCCGCCATGCGGGTTGCCCATGCCGCCGGGGGATGAGCTCGACTCGACCTGCCACTGGCCCTCCACTCTGCGCAGGACGTAATGTCTTGCCACGACCAGGTCCGGCGATTGTTTGCTCCGGAACTTCACGTCGGCATTCGCGCGGTCACCTTCAAACTTGATGTCCTGTACTTCCACAGTCATGTTGTTGAACAGGACGCTCGATTGCTTCTGAAGATGCTGTTCGATCGCCTGCTGGATCGCGGCGTTCGAGGGGGCTTTTCCCGGCCTGTGGCAATTGCTCAAGACGAGTGTCACACCCGCCAGGCACAACAGCATGGCTCGCATGATGACCTCCTTGGGTTCACTCACGGTACTGCAAGGACAGGACCTTGTCAAAACTGACGTGGAGGCGCGTTAAGACATCCAGGCTCAAGAACTCATCCTCGCTCAGGCGTCCGGCGGGCCGACTTCGGATGCTCGTGTCATTTGGAATGGGATTCCTTTCGAAACACTGGTCATTCCCGCGCAAGCGGGAATCCAGTCCGTCGGTGGACCCCCGCCTACGCGGGGGTGACGCGGCTGAAGGGCGGGAGTGACTGCACCTGGGAGCGCCCGTGTCTCGCAAATGACGCCTCTACCCACTAACGGATGGCAACGACAGGAGCAAAGAAATGCGGTAGAATCATGCAGGTGGGACTGAGCCCTGGAAGGTCTCCGCTGCTGAGGCCTGCGGGTAGCGCAGTTCTTCTCAGACCCCTCAAGGCGCTCATGTTGATCAGGCTTTTCCCTTTGCTGCTTGCGATGCTGGCGCTGTGGCTGACCTCGACAGGTTCCGCGCTGGCCTGGGGTCCGACCGTACACGACATCGTCAACACCTGGGCCATCTACACTCTTCCTCCGGAAATCCGCCCCTTCTTTGAAAACAACCGGCAGTTTCTGGTCGAGCACGCCAACGACCCCGACGAGTGGATAAAGAAAGACCGTTACGAACGCAAGCGGCATTACATCTACCTGGACAAGTACGGGGTTTTCCCTTACCCGGCGCTGCCGCATGTTTATCAGCGCGCGATGGAGCAGTTCAGTTCGGGGCGCATTAATCGGGATGGCGTCCTGCCTTGGCAGATCGGCGACTTCAGCCTGCGTCTGACCAAGGCGATGAAAGCCGGGAACTGGGAGGAAGTGAAATCGGATGCCGCCGCTTTGGCGCACTATGTGGCCGATGCGCACGATCCGTTGCACACCACGCAGAATTTCGATGGACAGTTGACCCAGCAAACTGGTCTGGCGGACCGATTTGAAATCCGCCTGCCCGACCGGTATTCGAAATTTTTCATCATGCACCCGGAAAGCGCTGTGAAGATCAATGACCCCACGGATTTCGCCTTTCAGACCTGCGTGGAGGCAAACATCTGGGTCGATTTGGTGGTGTGGTCTGATGTCCACGCGCGGGAAGGCTTACCCGATTACACGGACGAATACTTCGATCGCTTCTATGACCAAGTCGGGCAAACGCTGGTCCGGGAAATCAATGCTGCGGCGCATGACGCTGGTTCGTACTTGTACACCGCTTGGCTGAACGCCGGCCGGCCTCAACTCCCCGCGCGCTGATCCTTTGACAGTATTCGCAGTAGCACCGGCTTCCAGGCGGCAGGGTTTGCCGATGCCGCCAGGGCGGCGCTGCGGGATCTCAAGGGCGAAGCCCTTGGTCAGTTGTTAACGGCCGACTCCCAGCCCCACCCCGCTGGAACGATCCCATGCTTGACCCCGAATCCGAACTTCCGTCCTTTATCGCCCGTTTGCCCAAGGTCGAACTGCACGTGCACCTGGAAGGCGCGGTACGGCCCGAGACGCTACGGGAGCTCTCCCAAAACAAAAGTTGGCTCAAGCAGAAAGTGGGCGATTGGATCAGCGAGCGACGCGCGCAACACTACCGCTATGGGAGCTTTGGGGAGTTCCTGGTGGCTTTTGGAATCATGACCCTGCTGCTCGAGAAACCCGAGGACTACGCGCTGGCGGCCACGCGACTGTCGGAGTGGCTGGCGGAACAGAACGTGAAATACGCGGAAATCATCTTCTCTGCCGGCGCGGTGCTGTGGAAGAAACAATCCGTGGAGGCGGTTTTTGAGGCCGCGGCCGGGGCCGCCGAAGACGCCGAGACCCGCACCGGCGTGCGGATACGCTGGATTTTCGACGCGGTTCGGCATTTCGGGCTCGACCACGTGCGTGAGGTGCTCGGCTGGGCGGCGCGTTACCGCTCGCGGGGCGTGGTGGCTTTCGGCATCGGCGGCAATGAGGAGCGCGGGCCGGCGCGGCTTTTTTCGGATATCTTCCGCGCCGCGCGAGACCAGGGATTGCATGTCGTGGCGCATGCCGGCGAGGCCTGCGGACCGGAGAGCATCCGGGATGCCGTCGAACTGCTGGGCGCTGAACGCATCGGCCACGGCCTCACCGCCTATCGCGATCCCCAACTGATGGCCGCACTGCGGGAGCGGCGCATCCCGCTGGAAGTCTGCCCCTCGAGTAACGTGGCCACGGGCTTGATCGCTCGCTTCGAAGATCATCCGCTGCCGAAGTTCCTGGCGGCGGGACTCGTGGTCACACTCAATTCTGACGATCCCGCCATGTTCGGAACAAGCCTCGAGAACGAGTTCCTGGAAGCCGCCCGCTGCTTCGGGTTTAGCCGCGAAACGCTCACCGCCTTGTGCCTGAACGCCGCCCGCGCTTCGTTCCTGGGCGGGGAGGAGAAGCAGAAGCTATGTGCGGAGATCACGCGCGCGGGGAACCTCTGACTTGAGCCATTTCGTTGCCGCGAGTGCATACCCCCAAGGCGTCGGCCTCCGCTCCCCAGAATGGCAAATTGCGGGTTTTTTCTGCAAGAGCAGCGCGAAAAGCTGCTTTTCTCTAGACAACACTCTGTTTTCGCCCCGAATTGCCGCGCAAACCGTGCATTTTCGGCCAATAAGTCGACTCGATTACATGACATTGTGTCACCCTCGCCTTTGTTTTCATACACATAGTCGGGTCGATCTTCATTTTTAACATCTCTTTGTGCGAGGGCCCCGTTCCTGACCTTGATCAGCGTGTTGGTGAGCCGCCACAATTGGCGCAGGCTGGAATCTTCCATTCTTTGCATGAGCAACGCGTTTTCGTCCTGAGGAGTCAGAAGTCAGGAGCCAGAAGTAAGGAGTCGGCGACTGCCTATCCCGGCTCGCCGGGACTCGCAAAAGGCGCTCGCTGCCTACTGCCTTCTGCCTACTGCCCGCCACCTGGTACCTGCCTTTAAATATGAGTTACGCTGACCGTTGTATAGGTCGCCGCCTTTCACGTCAGCCAGCGGGAATTGACCACAGAGGCTAGTGTACACACGGTTATGACCGTTGTCAAGGATAAAGCGAGAATACACCCTCCACCGAGTAGCGCGGACCTGTTCTGAAGGTCCGCGGTTCGTCCCCCATGGCTACCCAAAAGCCGCGGACCTACCTGACAGGTCCGCGCTACTCGCTTTCTGACACGCCGACTTGATGTCCTTTGTAGGATCGGCAACCGGAACGGCGTTTATCGCGGGTAGTCACCGATAACAGGTTATCCTGCCGCAATCCTGCGCGGGCGTAGGGCACTTCTACGAGTAGGCCGTTATACATCAAAGTGGAATGTGTCCGAGTACGTCATCCAGGCACAATCTCCAGGACAGATGGCATCTCCGGCTTGCCGACTGGATGGTCAAGTGGAGCCTTTGAGGCGCGCAATTCAAGCTCCTCGGGAGTGCCAGCACGACCCTTCGGATCTGGCTGCCGGCCTATACCCCCACCCGTTTTTCCCACCCTCGCGGAGCGGTGCCCCAACCCTCTTGTACCACGACTTGACTCGGCTCATTGATCGGCCGAGAATGCAGGGCGGATGGCAGCGAAGTTGGATCGTCAGCATTCAAATCGAATACCCGGCGGTGATCGCAGCATGAGGAGGCCGGATCGCCTGTCTGACCTGGCCCGCAGAATCCTGCGCCTTGCCAACCGCGGGCTGCCGCGCATCGATTTCCTTCGCGAAATATCGAAGTTGCTGCTGGATTCTTCTAAATGCGACGCGTTGGAACTGCGGCTGAGAGACCCGAACCTGCAGTATAGCTGGGAAGCTTCGAGACGTCCGAAGCGGTCTTTCCGTTTTGTGATTCTAGATAACCCACGCAAAGAGAACCGCCGGTTCCCGAGTCTGGCTAGGCCTCAGGGCGGGTCGGAACTTGAACGTATAAGCAAGGACTTCATGCTCGGCCGCTTTGAATCAAGTTCGCCGTTTTCCACGCCTCAGAGGGGTTTCTGGACGGGAGACACGCACAAGTCAGTACGCTTGCGTGGGTCCAGGAAGGTCGTTCCCGGAGGATTGTATAGATCCCTCGCTATGATGCGATTCATTGTGGACGATCGGACTACCGGGCTCCTGCAACTGAAGAGCCTCCAGCCGGACCATTTCACCGGGGACGCGGTTGATTTGTACGAGGGTTTAGCGCAAACGCTGGGGCTGGCGATAGCTAATCGACGTGTGCAATGGGCATTACGAGAGCGGGTAAAAGAACTGACATGTCTTTACGGCATTGCACAGGTGGCCCAGAGGCCGGGCATTTCATTAGAAGGCATTCTGCAGGGCATTGCGGAGCTTCTTCCTCCCGCGTGGCAGCATCCCGCCATCGCCACGGCACGGATCGTGTTAGACGGGCGCGCGCACACTACTCCGGACTTCAAAGAAGGCCCCCATCGCCAAGCAGCGGACATCTTTGTGGGCGGAGTGCGGCGCGGTGTCCGTGTCGGGAACTGGCTTACTGCTGAACAGAGCCTGCGACTACTTCAGAATTCAAGCCGTGATCACCTTTCCCTCGCCAATATTCATTTTGCTGGAATCTCAGTAGGCACCTCACCCTTCAGGACAGAGGCTCAGCGCCGCGGCGGCGGCACAAAAAATCCCTTCGCCCCCTGCCGCTGCAGGAGCTTAACGTAGCGTCTAACGGTAACTCGCGGAATAGCAAAAGTCCGGACGATATCGGCTTGCCAAATACTGCCATGGATGATTAGCTGACTTGTAAGGAGGCGGAAACTCCGGAGGTCATCCTTTTCATGCTGGAAAATGGGCAGATCCCTTAGAAGCATGTGAGTTTGCCATCTTTCCATTGGAAAGCAATCTCGCGGGTGATATGGGTTGCGCCCTCAGGGAAGATGGGTAGTTGCAGTTGTGGCATGGCTCAATGTCGCCGACGACCGCAGCGCGTGCAACCTCGAAGTCGGTCATGCGGTTTTCCTTGTCTAACCAAAAACACCAGCAGAGATCAGGAGTTCTGAGCTGAGTGACAGTTATCATCCCACATCACGCAGATTCTGTGCTAGGATTTCATTCACAGCTTCGAGCCGACGCAAAGAGAGCGTTTGATATTCGCGAACGAAGATGCACCAGCCTGCCCCCTCAGCAGATCGCAAGGACACCCTGGCGGACGACGAACGGTGGCAAGTCGTCGAGCGCATCGCTGCCAGCCCAGGGTTTCAGAAATCTGCGCGCCTGCGCGAACTCTTATTGTACATCACCGAACGAACCCTCCGTGGGTGCGCAAGCCAATTAACAGAGCACGAGATCGGCCATGCGGTCTTCGGTAAACCCGCTGACTACACCCCGTTGGAAGACAGTTCGGTCCGGGTGCATGCCCGGCAGTTGAGACTCCACCTGCATGAGTATTTTGATTCGGTCGGTCGCTCCGAACCACTGGTCGTGGAGATCCCCAAGGGAAGCTTCGTCCCGGTATTCAGGAGCGCCATTGCCGGCACGACGGCGCCCAGCACGCCCCGAAAGGGGATTCGCTCACTACGTTCCGCCGCCGGCGGTATCATCCCCTGGATCCTCTGCGCGATTCTTGCCACGGCGTGCGCCTATTTGGGGAGAAAGGTCCTCGTTTCCCGGAACACCGTCGCTTCACAAGCTTCTGTTTACCCTCCTTGGCCGCTCTCAGAGGTTTTCGATCCCGAACATCGCACGCACTTCGTCGTCGCGGATGTGAACTATGGCATGATGCGCATTATTGCTCATAAGCCGGGTTCGCTGGAGAGTTACCTTAAGCCGGATTTCCCGCGAAGCTTCATGCCAGCCCGTGTTGGCAACCAAGAAGCCCCGATCATGAATTACATATCCGATTCCGCACTGACCTCTTATGCAGATGTGTCTGTGCTTATTTCCCTCACCAATCTCGCCGGCGATTGTCGGGACAGGGTGTCCGTTCGTTTCGCCCGAGACATCCGGTTGAGGGATCTGGACGAGGGGAATTACATCTTCCTGGGAAGTCCGGGTTCCAATCCTTGGGTACAGTTGTTTCAGAGTCGGCTCAACTTCCAGGAGGCCGAAGGGCTGGTAGGAGCCGGACCAAAGGAATTCGTGAACAAGGACCCGCACCCCGGTGAGCAGAAGGCTTATGTTGGCCTTCGATTTACGGGCACGACCGGGGAAGATTACGCCGATATCGCTCTCCTGCCGAACCCTGCATACGGGACCACCATCCTGATCCTGCAAGGGCTGCAACAGGAAGGGACAGAAGCCGCTGGGCGCTTCTTGGCCGACCCCAACCAGCGCCGCGCACTCCGCGAGGCCCTCGGCATCTCCTCCGAGCCGAAAAGCAAGGTCTGGTTTGAGGCCCTCATTCACACCAAGGCTGTTGCTGGGGCGCCAAACTCCGAGGCTATGGTGGCCGCGCGGCTGATCCGGTAAGATCGGCTATCACTCACTTTGCCCTCATCGCGGCCGCTCCCGGTTCACCAAATTCGCCGTATAATCTACTCGGCCCGTGGTCGCGCGAAACAAGTTCTGGTCCCGCCTTCCGCCAAAAGGGGGCGTACCGAATGCCGAAAACAGTTCGCCTTACTCTGCCGTTGAGATGCTGCCTGCCCTTGCTGCTTGTTCTTTCGGCCGAGGGCAGACTGTCCGGGCAGTCTGCAGTCGATCCCCTCTTGGAGCATGCCCGTAACTACGAAGCGCAGCAGAACTTCGCCGCCGCCGAGGAACAGTACAAACGGGCGCTGGAAATCTCTCCAGACAATCCCGAGATTCTCAAACGGCTGGGCATCCTCTATCAAACGGAGTTGGAGTTTCAGGAATCCATCGAGTTGTTCAAGAAAGTGCTCATGGCCCAGCCGCAGTATCCGGAAGTCAATTTCTATCTTGGGGTTTCCTGGTTCGGCCTAAACGTTTCCGATGCCGCGGTGGCCAGCCTGACCCAGGAGCTTGCCCTGCCTCATCCTCATCCCAAGTGCCGATATTACTTGGCTCTGGCACTCGAATCGCAAGGGCGCGCGGATGAAGCCATCGCTCAATTCAACCAGCAGGTTCGGCAGTACCCCAAGGACGCCGACGCGCTCTATGAGCTGGCTCGAATCCACAAAGACCTCTCACTGCGCGCCATCCAGATGCTCCATGATCTCGATCCGGATTCCTTTCAGCTACATGCGTTGAGGGGAGAGGTCTACGCCGAGGACGAACGATACCCCGAAGCCATCAAAGAATATCGCGCTGCTTTGGCAAAGCGCCCGAGCGCCAACGGTCTCCATCACGCCATCGGCATCGCTTTCTGGGCGCAGAACCAGCTCACCGACGCGAAAAACGAATTCCTGCTCGCGCTCAAGGAAGACCCGGCGAACGCGATGACGAATCTCTACCTGGGTGAAATCGCCCTGCGAGAAAGCAACTACCCGGACGCGCTCACCTATCTGCGTTCCGCGGAAACGGGCCTGCCGCGCATGGCGCGGGTGCATCTGCTGCTGGGCAAGTGCTACCGCAGCTTGAAGGAGCCCCGGAAGGCAACGGACGAACTGCTGAAGGCTGCGGAACAAGCTCCCAATGACCCCGAGCCGCATTACTTGCTCGCCCAATTGTACCGGGAGGCGAATGACGCAGAATCCAGCGCGCGGGAACTGGAGCTATTCCAAAACTTGTCGAATTCCGAAACCTCCAAGAGAGATCAGGACGCACGAAAGGCGTTCCAGGATCCTCAAGGAGAAGCCCGCTGATCCGCCGGAGGCATTTGCCAATCCGGAAAGAAGAAATCCTCAGCCTCGGTGCCCATCGCCTTGGGCACTTCGGCCGATTCAACCTGCTCCAGGTAGTGTTTAGCCTGCTCCGGCTGCTTCTGGATTTCGTAGGCCTGTGCAAGCAGCCGCTTCGCCGGGCGGTTGTTCGGATCGAGCCGAAGGGCCTCTTTCAGTTCAGCGATAGCCTCACGCACGTGCCCAGCACGTAGCTCGGACTTTCCCAGCCACTGATGAGCTTCCGGGCTTTGTGGATTCAGCCGGACCGCTTCCCGGAACTGTTGCACTGCTTCCTCCGGCCTGGCGGCCCGGCCAAGCACAATGCCGCGAAAGTAAGCCAGGAGGAAGCTCGAGCCCAGCCGCTTTTGAGCCTCCTCCAGCACTTCCGCCGCATCCTCCGGCCGCCCCTCTCGCATGAGGACCTGTGCCAGTCCGACGGCGCTCGTAGGTTCAGGATCTTTCTTCGCAATCAAATCGCGGAACACATCCTCGGCTTCCTTGTAACGCGCGGACTTCATGTAAGCCGCGCCCAAGCGCAGTCGCAGCGCGTACGAACGCGGCAGGTGATCGAGAGCCTGCTGCGCGGCAGCCACGGCGTCAACATAATGTTGCTGTTCCATCAACTCCCGGGTCAGGTCGAGCCAGCGGTTTTCCTCCTGCGGCACGGTTTCGGCCGCGTTCCGGAACGCCCTGATTGCTTCTTCGTGGCGCTGCATTGCAGCCTCGGCGATGGCGATGACAGTCCACACTGCCCCTGAACGTTTTGAGGGGGGGATCGAGCGAGCCGTTCTCTCCGCCTCCGCCGGCTGGCTCGCTTCCAGGTAGGCGAGCGCGAGATCGAACTGCACCCAGTCCGCGTTCGGGTGCTGTGTCTCCAGACGCTGGAAAACCCCAATGCCCTCCGCCGGTTGCTGGCAGGCAATTCGCAGCGCGCCGAGTCGGACCAACTGCGTGTCGGTGAGATCAAAGTGCTGCACCCGCGCGAGCACGCCGCGGCCGTCGGCCGTCAGGTGCAAACTTGCATAACCCGCGGCTGCCTGAAGGTAGAACTCCGCATCCTGGGGCCACACCCTTTTCGATTTATCCAGGTGGCCCATGGCATCCGGGTAATTTTTCAAATCCAGTTCCACGCGGCCAAGGTAATAGTGCGTGTAGGGATCGTCCGGCGAAAGATCGAGCGCCTTCTTCAGCGCCTCGCGCGCGGCATCCGGATGCCGTTCGGTCCACTCCAGGTGGCCGAGGTTGCGGTAAGCATCAACCATCTGCGGATTCAAGCGAATGGCCTCGCGATACTCGCTTGCGGCATCGTCGCCGCGGCCTAGCTGCGCCAGGGCGATCCCGCGGAAGTTGCGGATCGCCGCGTCGCGCGGATTCTCCTTCTCGGCTGCGGTGAGAGCCTCCAGCGCCTCATCCGTGCGGTTCTGTTGCAGCGCCATCAAGCCCTGCTGGTACGGAGACAGGGTCTGCGCGGCTCCTGACACGCTGGAAAGAGTAGCGAAGATAAGAATGATGGCTGGACGTTTCATCAAGGCTGATTCAGCGCCGCCTCCGCCGCGCCAATGCGCTGAACACGCTCTTCGTTGTTCCGGTGAGATACCACTCTGAGTTGATTAGACAATGCGAACTCCCGCTGCGCCTCCGCGGACTTCCCCATCGCCAGGTAAACACGCGCCAGCTCATAGTGAACTGTCCCATCCTTATCGCTGGGGGCTGCAATCTTCAGTTCCTTCTCAGCCTCGGGGTACCGATTCAGCCGGGTATAGGCGATTCCCATAAACTGGTGAACGTCAGGGTACTTCGGATCCAAATCGTAGACCTTCTTCAAGTATTCGAGCGCCTTGTCCGCTTGTCGCTCCTGCAAATAGGTGCTTCCCAGGTCGAACAGCGCCCCGGCATGACGAGGATTCAATCCGAGTTCCGCTTGGAACTGTTCTCGCGCTTCCTGCGTTTTGTATACTTTCCACTCCAGATGGCCGATCTGGTAATGAAGATTGGGCAGCGTGGGCCGCTTAGCGAGGGCTTTCTCGTACTCTTCAATCGCTTTGGAGTCCTCTCCCCGCGCCTCGTCCATGTCCCCGAGGACTTGGTGCGCCCGATGCGAATCCGGGTCGACTGCGAATAGCCGCAAGTACGCCACCAGCGCCAGGCGCTTGTAGCACCGGGCTTTCCAGTACTGCGCTTCGGGCGAGTCCACCTGCGAAGGCGCCAAGCCGTCCAGCGCGGCCAGCGCGCGCTCCGCCAGACCCGTCTCGTAAAGGGCTCGCGCTATTCCCAGGCGCAGGTTTGTGGTCAGCGGCTGTTTGAGCATCGGAGTCGAACAGGCGGCAACCGGCTGGAGGAGGTCCGTAGCAAGCCAGGTCCGGATTTGCCCCACGGTGCAAGGCGAAACAGATTTGCCCGAATCCGAATCCCCAGCACCGGCCGCGCTCGCTACCGCCCGCGTGGGGTCCTCCTGCGTGGAGATGAACGCCAAGGCCAACCGGCTTGCGGACCCGGGCTGGGATTCAATTTGGGACCGTAGCCCAGTTAATTGGGCACGCAAATTCTCCGGGAGATTCTCCTGGGAAGTGTCACCGAATCCAAACTCTCGCACACCGAGGATCGCTTCCGAACGCGCCGGGTCCTGCGCGAGCGCCTGGGACCAGTCTGCCAACGCCGCCGGGACATCGCCCCTCAGGAGCTTAACCTCCCCCCGCCGCACCAGGGCCCTCAGGCTGTCGGGCGCGACGAGCAACTCGGCGGCGATCTCATCCTCGGCGCGTTTCAGACTGCCGGCATGCAGCAGTACCTCGGCGATCTCGATGTGCAGGCCTGCGCGGGCGGGCGATGCCTTGAGGGCGTTCTCAAGGTGCAACATGGCGACGGGCAGATAACCGCTCGCAGCGTAATTCTCCGCGAGCAGTTGCTGAAGAAAGCTCGATTCCGATGTCTTCTGCTGAATCCGGTCCGCAGCGTCCTTGCCAAGTTGCTGGTAGGCTTGGCCAAGCAAATACAACAGATCGATGCTATAGGGATTCGCGCGCAGCCCTGCCTGCAAGGCAGTCACCTGCCGGGAAGTCCGGCCGGTCACCTGATACGCGGATGCCAGCCACGACCAGGCATCGGGGAGGTCCGGTTTGGCACGAACGGCAGCCTCCAGGTGTGGCGTGGCCCGCTTCGCATCTCCCAGCTTGCAGTAGTCTACCCCTAGAAAGAACTGCGCGCCCGCCAGGCCGGGCTTTAACCGGACAGCTTTTTCAAACAGGGCGAGCGCATCCTGGGGGCGACTCTGGAGCTCATAGACGAGCCCCAGATTCATGTAGGCTTCCGCAAATCCGGGAGAAAGACTTATGACCTTGCGATATTCCCGTTCGGCAGTTGCGTAGTCCTTTTGCTGCTGGGCCTGCTGTGCCGCAGCCCAGGAAGCCTCGACCGCGGGAGACAAGGATGAGTGCGGATTCGGTTCCTGCCCCCTGCTTGGCATCGCTAGAATGAGCAGCACGAAGCAGCAGGCAAGAGGAACCGACATCCGTCTATACGGTGTTGCAGAATAGAAACCAAGCATGCCGGAATAATAGGCAGAAACGGGCGAGTCCGCAAATCCCATTGTGAATGGCCAGCTCGGTTCGCAGAGGGAATGTGCCACCAGTTTCTCCCTGAAATGGTTTGATGCAAGTGTTCCGGTTCAGTCGAATTGGGAAACTTCAGGAAGTCTGCCGAAGCTCAACCCCAGCGCTGTTCACTTAACGCAAGTAACTGGGGGCCTGAGATCGCCCCACTGTCCCGGCGCTGTCCTCGGCGCCGAGAATCACGGTGAGGATGCCGGCATTACAATGGGGATCGCACGCATTACCCCCCGCAGCATGCTGATTGCGGTAGGCGAATGTGGACGTTCAAGTTAGTCCTGGTTCCATTCATTCAGATAGACCCAGGAGGGGAATAATCAGGGTCCATTTCGGGCTTGCGCAGCCCTGCCAGCTCCAGCGCTTGCAGCACAAACGCGTTCCAGGCAAAGACGCGATGGTAACCGAAGAACGGGTGAGCCGCATCGGTCGCGAGATACTCTTGGCTCGTTGGAAAGTCGGGGTCGACGCTAATCTCCGCCCAGAGGCGGTTGGCGATAGCCTTGTCGGCTTTGCTCCAACCGTGAAGCTTACCGGCGACGTACCCGCAAATCTCAATTCGCATCCAACTCCCGCCGTTGTAATAGATGCCGTCCATTCGGTGATTCGCATAGTTGGCCGCAAAGGAGTCACTGATCATCGGGTGCCATGCGTCCGAGGCGTAGCGCCACCCCTTCCCTTCCTCCGTGATACCAATGAGGATCGCCCGTGCCGTGCCGCCGGTTTCGGGATAGGGAGCATCCTTTCGCGGGAGGAACACCGGCATGCGGTCAAGATGGTTACACATCATCTCATCTGTAAGCATTTTCCGGTTGAACAGCCAGAGTGAGAGAAACTCAGGAAAGACTTCGTCAAAGCCGATGGCGTCCGTAACGTTGCGCACCGGGCGGACGATCTTCCGCACTGGATCGTAGTAGCTGCGGTAGGCCTCCTCCGCTTTTGCGATGTAATCTTCAGAGACGTTTTCACTGATTCCCGGGATGTTGAGTTCTTTAATCGTGCGCAGGGTCACCGCCCACATGCCCTGGCTGGTGCAGATGTCAGTAGTACCCTTGGGATAATCGATCACGTCGTTCATGCCGACAACGAACTGCGCCCAGCAGATGCCGTCGCGGCGGGGGTCATAGGTCCGAAGGCAATAATCCGCCGCCTTCCGCACCTTATCCATCGGCAGCTTGGTACTGAACCGGCGGCGATTCAGGAGCGCCCACACGAGCCATAACGGCGTCGAGTCGTTCGATTTGCGCTCCAGGTTGGCCATGTTGGGTTCTATCAGCGTGTTGATGGCCCCATTAGTTCCCTGGTTATCGGCCCAGAGATTGAAGACACCCTCGTTCAGGTCGCGGTTGTGGACACCGTTCAGCGCGAAAAAGCTGTCGCGGAAGTACATCTCACCTGCCGCGGAGTACCAGATGCTCGGTGCGCACATTGGCCGGAAGGCCTGTGGTCCGGCGATCCAGCAGAGCATCATCAAGTCGGCGTACAGCACCTTTTCCGTCTCGCCGCCTTTGAAGCCGAAGGCGTCAGCCAGGTGAAGCTGGCTGGCCAGGCGATACCCTCGAACCGTATCCGGCGTCTGGTCATCCACAAAGACGAAAGCCGTTTTCTGCTCCGCGCGGTCCATCTCGAGGCGGTGATAAGGTTCGCGGCGCGCTTTCAGGCGGCGAACTTCAAGACCGCGCAGTGTGATCGGCCTCGACCCGCCCGGCGCCTCGCGGTTTATGGCTTGTTCCGATTGCGGCATCGAGATGAACAGCGCACCGCCGCGCCCCCGCAACGAGTAGACAAAGACTTTGGTCCGGAATTCGGACCAGCCCTCCGGCGATTCAGGCACACGGGCGTTATACAGCGTGGTGTCCTCTAGCTTACGCCGCCGCTCGTCGACGTCCCAAACCTGCACCGCAAACGGCTGCGACGAACGATACTCCAAGCGCACGGAGTAGACCTCGCCGCCTCTTGCCGGGAACGGGATGACCACACCGTCCTCGGAACCCCGCGGGGAAAGGACCGTTGCACCATTCCGCTCTTCCAGAGTTACCTCTCCCAGCTTACTCCACGAAGAAACCGGCGGCAGCGCCACAGCCTCACTGGAGTCATCGTCCTCTGCCTGCACGAGCGCCTCGCCGAACGTCTGCTGCACGAAGAGTTTCCCCTCGGCCCGTTCCTCGGGGCGGCAGACATAATTTAGGTTGGCATCAGGAATTCTCTGTGGGGCAGGTTTCACAGGCCACCCATCCCGGCGAATCATCCGGCTCCAGTAATTACGGTAGCCGGAGTCCGTGAGCAGGCCGACAGTGACGCCATTCTTCGTGCGGAAGCCGGCTGCCGGGTAATACTCGTGCATCGGCCCGCCCTGGCAGTCCGGTTGATTGAAACTCCAGAACTTCGTCGGTGATTCCTCCGGTTCCAAACGGTTGCACACCTGGTAGAACAGCATGTACATGTCGTTCTGGTGCAGCCGGATCCTCTTTCGCACGACGTGCGGTGTGACAACGTCGTACTCCACCTGCGCAAAGACCGTGGTGTTAAGGTTCTGGAGCTTACACTCGCCGTTCAGCGTCACATGTGTTGTATCACCCATCCACGATGTGGCCTTCCAGTTTTCCGCGTGATCCTCCAGACTGCGCTCGCCATTTTGAAAAACCGCCGAAAACTCCCCGCCACTGTTGTGCCGCGCGATGGGCTGGCCGCCGAAGAGAATGGTTACAGCGTAGCCCCGCTGGGCATCACCAATGACCTTCAACGTCAAAGGCCCAGCCCCGGTGACGCTTGCCGAAGCACTGACTTTTCCTGGGTTCGATCGCCATGCCATACTCGTGCCAAGACTGCTCGTAATCGATCTTTCGATGAACTGCCGCCGCGACATTTTTCTGGAAGCCATAATGTTTTTTCCCTGCTCAGAGGTGCGATCTAAAGACCTCCACGCACAATCCCGATCAACGGACTGGACCACCACTTACGCCGGCACGAAACTAACGCGATTCTGCGGCTACCACGCCAATGCCTTTGTCCGCTCCGCCGTAGTAAAACAGCCATTGGCCCCGGCGACGGACAAGTCCCTCCACAAAAACCACGTTGGGCACTTGCCCAACCTTCTCCCAGGTCATGACGGGATGGAAGATCGGCTTGTCCGCACGCGCAATGACCTTGGTTGGATCAGCCTTATCAAAGAGAACCCAACCTGTGGAATACAGCAGATTGTCGTCAGCTCCGTTGTAAACCAGGAAAATACCCTCGGGAGTAACCATAGGAGGTGGCCCTGGTTCCGCCAGTTTGGAATCAAAATACTTCGGACGCGGGGAGATCACGGGGTGGTCCAGCGCATTGGCCCAATGCAAGAGGTCTTCCGAATAAGCCACACCCATTTGTCCTGCAGTATCGCTGGCGTCGCCCAAGTAATACATCCAATACTTACCGTTAATCTTCTCCGGGAGGATTGCCCCGGACTTAGTCCAGCCGGCGTTCCACTTACCTTTGTAAGCTGGCAGGATGACCCCGTGCCGGACCCAATGGATCAGGTCAGAGGACGTGGCCAGGCACAATTGTGCGTCTCTCTTGCTCGGCCCCACTCCGTCGACGTCGTTATAGCCCGTGTAAGTCATGTAGTACGTTCCGTTGATCTCGACGACGCGAGGATCCTCTGTCCCCCCGCCTTTCTCATAGGGCGCTTCGGGGCCGAAGACGGGGTTGGGGGAGCGCTGGAAGTGAACCCCGTCCTCGCTCAAAGCATATCCGAGCCTAGAAGTTCCCCTCTTATCCTGAGCCCGGTAAAGCATCACAATCTTTCCGTTCTTCTCCACCACGGCGGGATTAAAGGTCCCGGCGGATTCAAAGCCGGTGCCCTGCGGAGATATGACCGGTTCAGGCGAAAGCCGGTTCCAGGAGCCGAACGGTGGGCTGAACTGAGCGGCAGCGAATAGACCAACAGCGAAGAGGAGTGTGGCGCTGGTCCGGAAAAGATAGCGAATCTCACGTCCGGTCATCGATTGCGATCTCCTTCCTTGCGGGCTTGCCTGCGTACCGAGGGACGCCGCCCGAGGTTGCACCTCAGTACTCGGCTTTGATTCGAACATGTTTTCCCGCCCCAACCCGAATCGCTCCGCTTGCCGTTTCGTCTCCAACCGTAAGCTTCACTGGAGCTCCTTGAGCGACGGGAATAGAAACCTCCGCGGTCCGGGCGGAATCCGTGGGGTTGAAGAGAATGAAATTCAGCTCTCGGGGCGGAAATTTGTTGGAGTCAAAAGCATCCGGCAGGTCCAGGTTCACGAGCATCAGTTCGCGGTCACTCGTCGTGCCCAGAGCCTCGAACATCAGGTACAACCACAGGACTTCTCCGCTGCCGTAAATTTCCTTTCCGACCACTCCTGTCTGGCCGCCCAACTCGAGCGTGCCCAGGTTTTCATAGGGGATGAAAGGCAGCGGCGATTGCTTCGCCGAAGTGTCGTGGCAAACGTCAAAGTAATAGAAATTGTTGCGCCGCTGCTGATCCATGAAGGGAAGCAATCCGTCGACCATCACACCGCGCTTCAAGACGCCCGTCCAGGGCAGGATGGCTTCAACATTTTCCTTGAAGGCCGGATAGAGGATGGACGCGGCGGCCTGAAACATGCCGCGAATGTCGTGCGTCTTCTGACTGGGGTCGCTCGACCAGTAGAGCATCCGCAACTGCTCGTAGAGGAGGTAGCGCGCGGCATCCTGCATTCCCAGTTCAGCCGCCGCCAGAGCTCCAAAGGCCAGTTCCTGCGGCTCATGGAAGAGGCTTGCGGCCCGGACCGTGGTCAGCACGTCAACCGCACGGCGCGCTTCGTCCAGGTATTTCGCGTCGCCCGTCAGATGGTGCGCGATCACACCCCCCCACGCGTAGAGCCCGCCCACGGCGTAATTCGTGCCCTCGCCCTTCTGATCCAGGTTGCCGGTACGGTAGTAGATTGGAAAAAGGTAGTCGTAACGGTGCGCCATGCGAATGGCCGTTTCGTAAGCATGCAGGAAGTTATCGGTCAGCGTTTTCAATCGCGAGAGTGTGCCGATCACCGGATACTTGATCAGGCTGTTCTCAAATGGGTACCAGGAATCCGCCGTTTCGTTTTCACCGCGGATGAAGTCGTTGCTGATGCTCTGCGTGTCCTCCTGGTAAAAGAGCGGCATGCTTTCGAGCAATTCACTCACGACTTGCTGGTGCGCTGAGTCCGGATGAAGCTTCAGATAGAGCAACGAAGGCCACAAGACATCGGCCATCGTCATCAGCTCGAAATTCTTTCCGGTCTCGTGCCAGACCTCGGAGGTCGACTTCACATAGGCGCGCAGCCCGCAGTGGCCATTGACGCTGATCAGCGCCACATCTTTCTGCTGGATGTCGCGGACGGTTCCCGCCGCAAATTCCTTCCAACTGGTGGCGCATTTCGGCCATGCGAGTTTTTCCTCGAAGAGGGGGAGCAATGCCTCCATCCAGCGGCTCACGGCCTGCCGTTCCGTGATCAGGTCTTTGAAGCTGCGCTGCAGAAGAAAGTAGGTGAAACGCACCTCGCCCGCCGGCAGCAGGTCTCCGGTGGCCTGGTTCGCGATCAACCCAATTCCCAGTCGCTGATTACCACCTCTCTCCAGCACGGAGACCGTCGCGCAGCGGTAGCCGAGAAAGCGCGGGATGTTGTCGAGCGACATCCAGCTCATCGCGCTCATGTCGAAGTACATCATGGTCTCGACGCCGTTGTTGGCGTCCTGCAAATAAACCGCCGGCAGGTCGTTGCCTGCGGCGCCAAGGGAGTTGCGCGTGGGCTGGTCCAGCAGAATCCTGCGCCAGCTTGCCGATTGCCCTTCCATCATGGTTGAGGTGGAGCTGAGCCAGAGGATGATTTGCGGCTCGAGCACCTCGCCTTGCTGAAGTCGCATGTCGCGCGGCAGGCGGAGCGTGGTTGCGAACCGAAACCATGCCGTGTTGGCAAGGCTGGTGATCGTGGTGTTCCAAGTGTACTCGAGGGGCGAGCCGTCTTGTGCCGCGGCACGCCCGCTTCCTGCCAGCTCCAGGACGGAGTCCGCGCCGGATTTCGCAACTCGTCCGGAACTGAGAGCGAACTGAAAGCCGGACCCCGACACGAGCTGGTTATCCGGAATCGAACCGTCTACCCAGCCGCTCTTATCGTCACGAACAAAACTCTGGTACGTCACCGTGCCATGACGGCTAGTCACCGCGATCCGTTGCTGGCCGTTCGCGATCTCCCACGAGTCAGCGCTCGCTTGTGACGGTTGACTTTCCGCGGCGGAGGGCCCATAGAGAACCGAGGAGGGGAGCCATACGAGAGGTGCAGACAGCGCTCCGGCAGTTTTGAAGAAAGCACGTCTATTCATGTTGAAAATCCCGGGATCGCACGCCGACCTGAGGGAGGATCCATGTGGCTCGCGCCAGTGCAAAATGTAACGACCGAATGGATCCCCCGTCAAACAAGCGGGAGCCACCGTGCCCCGGCATGCGAGGGAGTCGTACAAGCGGGGGGCACGGTGGACGCCGCGGTTCAGTACTCTATCTTCAGACCGAACTGGATGGTTCGCGGCCCGCTGGCGTCGGTAACGGCGCCGAAACCACAGGAGAACGATCCACTACATCCCGGGCTCCCTGCGGCTATGAACGGTGAGGTGATCGGCGTGGCCCACGCTCCGCCGTTAGCCTGGTAGATATGGCGGTTAAAGAGATTGAAGAAGTCCGCTCGGAACTTGATCCTGGCTTTCTCACCAAGCAAGCGGGTGCTCTTCTCCAACATAATATCCTCGTCGCGGTTACCCCAGGCGCGCGCGTGATCCAAGGCCCGGGGCTCGTTGGCAAAAGCCGTAAGCGACGGTAGGGCAAACGCCGCCGCATTGTAGAACGAAGTGGTAGCCGGCTGGAAGTTGCCGCTCTTGTTGGTCAGCGCCACGCCGGGGACCACGTCAACACGGCCGTCAGCTCCCCCCACTTGGCATCCGCCAAACAGGAGACTGGCAGCCCCGCTGCAAGGGCCATACGCCTCGGTCGGGACGCCGGAGGTATAGGTGAGGATGCCCGAGATGTTCCACCCTCCGACTACGCGATCGAGCGGGCCCGTGTGGTTCAGGAACCGCTTTCCATGGCCCGCGGGCAACTCGTAGAAGAAGCTCGCTACCAAGCTCTGCGGCGTATCGAGCTCGCTAACTGCCTTCTCCGCCCGCCGGTTGTAGGAGTTCTGACCTATAAACCCGCCCGTCCCGGTGAAGCCTGAGACGCCGGGTCCCATGGAATCCGCGTCAGTGATGTTCTTTGAAATCGTGTAGGCAACGAGATAGCTCAGACCCGAGGCGTAGCGTTTAGTGACGCGGGCCTGCAGGGAGTGATAGGTGGAATTGCCAGTGCGATCGGGCCCGAAAGATTGGTCTTCGCCGTTAAAGTTGGCGTATTGCGGGAAGGGGCGCAAGGCTTGGGCGATGGTGGCGCCGCTGCCCCACAGGGTCGTAAAGTTCGAGAAGGGTATCTGCACCCCAGCAGCAATGGAGCTTGGACAGGTGTTGTTACTGAGGCAGCTCACATTCATACCCAGCTCGTTGCCCAGCGACAAGTATTTCGGGTCCACCTGATTCGTCAGGATATTGTAGGCCGGCAGGTGAGTGCCTTTGGAGCCCACATAGGCGACGTCCACCATGAGGTTGCCCTTGACTTGGCGCTGGACGTCGAGGTTCCAGGATTGGACGTCAGCCGGGCGGCCGGAATTGGCCGGCGCAACAATCACACCGCCGTTGCCGTTCTGCCCATCCGGCGTTAGGGGGCCAGTGGGAGGAATGATGTGCGGCATCCCATTATCGATCTGGAAGGGAGTGGAGACGGTTTCCTGATTGAAGAATCCGAGACCGTCCTGATCGGCGAAAGAGGGCTCTTTCAGGGGCTCGTAGAAGATGCCGTATCCGCCTCGCAAAACAGTCTTATCGTCAATGGCGTAGGCAAAGCCCAGGCGCGGGCCAAAAGCACGGGTGAAGATGTCCTGGGGACGGGTCTTTCCATTCCGCCCTGTTCCGGTGCCATAGTAGGTGTAAGCCCCTGGGAGGTTGCCAGCGCCCGGGTTCGCCAGAGTGGGATCAACCACGGAGAAGCGATCGAAGGCCTCACTGGCCGGGATGTCAAAGTCATAGCGCAGGCCGTAATTGACGGTCAACTTCGAGGTGGCCTTGTAGGAATCCTGCGCGTAGAAGTCCATGTTCTTGTAGCGAACGCCGCTGAACGCGCCGTAGTTCAAGAACCCTTGGTACACGTCGCCGAACAGCGCGCTGGCGATGGCGTTCCCCCCGGTGCCAGCAGCGGTGCCGTCAGAGCTGGTCTGAGCGGGGTTGAAGGTAAAGCTGCCGGCCGCATTGGTGAGGCGGCGGTCGTTGAATTGCATGTCCCGCACCTCGCCACCGAACTTCAGGCTGTGCTTGCCGCGCACCCAACTCACGTTGTCGGCAAACTGAAAGAGGTTGTCGGCGAACTCGGAATCGCCGCACCCGCCCAAGTTCTGACCGTACGGTGTGTCCAGGAAATTGAAGCACGGAAAGGTGTTGTTGTTAACCCCCGTTAATCCCAGCTTAACAGGGTACCCACCTCCCAGACTGCCCGAGATCTCGCCACGATAGCGCCGGCTGTATCCCGCCATAAAATGGTTGAGCACAGAAGGCGTAAGGGTATAGTCGTGGCTGAATCGCAGATAGCGGGTGTTCTGGGGCCCCTGCTGGCCGAAGATGGGGCCGAGAGAAACAACCCCCTCACTGTTAGTGTTGTCATAGTCGACACCGACCGAAATCCGCTGCTTGTTGGAAACGTTCTGGTCAATCTTGACGTCGATGATGTCGGCGAGGGTTTTTGAACTGGTAAACTGCATAACGTTGTTGGTAAGGTTCCCGTTGGTTTTGGGGACGTACCCAAACACCTTGCTCATGACCGAACTCTCCGAGTAGTTGGGGTCATTCGTCAGGGTGTCATTGGAAATCGGGCTGTGGGTAGTGGGGTCATAGATCTGCAGCGCCGGATCAGAGCATATGCCAGCGCTGTTGAAGCTTGCCGATCCTGAGCATAGCGCGGACAAGTTGCCGGCAAGGAAGTCCGAGTTGGGGAAGCTCGAAAGCGAACTGCCGCCCGTGGTGAAGCGGAAGCCCTCGTAGTTGAACATGAAAAAGGTTTTGTCGCGGCCATTGTAAACCTTCGGCAGCCAAACGGGCCCCGCGACCAGGAAACCGAAGTCGTTCTGAGTGTTCACGCTCTTCGGCGCACCGGCGGTGTTGTTGGTCCAACTGTTGGCATCCAGGGCGCGGTTACGCAGGTAATCGTAAAAGTCGCCGTGGAGCTGGTTGGTGCCGGACTTGACCGTCAGGCTAACGATACTGTCGCCCGACTGGCCGTATTCGGCCGAAAAGTTACTTTGCAGGGTTTTGAACTCCTGAATGACTTCGGGAGAAACGCCCTTATTCTGCTGGGTGTTAGGACTTACCAGCGAGATCGAGAGGCCATCCACCAGGATGTCAGTCCCCCCTTCCTGCCCGCCGTTCAGCTTGTAATCGTCGGTACTGTTGTCCCCCGGGTTGTTACCGACCTTTCCGACAAACCCCGGGACCAGCGTGATGAACTGTACAGGGTTGCGGGGACTTCCCGATACCTCGAGTGGCAGGTTGGCGATCAGAGAGGTCTGAACCGTGGTACCCACATCCGAGGTACTGGTTTCGAGTTGCAGGGCGTTGGCATTGACGGTGACGGTCTCGCTCACCGCACCGAGTTGCAGGATGATATCAAGGTTGGCGGTAGAGGCCGTCTGCACCGTCACTCCGGTCTGCTCGAACTTCTTGAGGCCGGCCCCCCCCTGCGCCGTCACCGAATACGTGCCGGGCGGCAGGTTGGAAACCGTATACAGGCCGGCATCGGTGGTCTTCACGACGACCGTCAGGCCGGTATCCAGGTTGCGAGCCGTGATGGAAATTCCCGGCACCGCGGCGCCAGAGGGATCCGTCACCGCACCTCGAATTGTTCCGTCGGCAGTCTGGCTGAGAAGGCAGACTGGTAGAGTCAGCAAAAAAAGGAAAGCGCATGCGAAAGCTTTCACGGTGAACCTCCTTTACGATGTAGAGCCAAGCACTTACAGGGGGATTCGTCTTCAACCCCAACCCCCCGAAGTAGTGCACAAGGGACCCACCCGACGCAAAAGCAGGGATAACTCAAAAGCGCCTTGAACCCGACAGCACGACGCACCTCGGTCGGACTCAAAGTCGGAGAATCTTGCCAGCCTGAGGATCTGTTGCTTCCCCTCAAGGTGGCGCAATCTTAGACCTGGGAATCGGGAACAGTAAAGGGCATAACCGGTGAATTCTTTGTTAATCGCATCGGAACCCATTGTCCGGAACCTATTAGAGGTCCCGGCCGGAGAGCCATCCCTCTCAAACCCCAGATTTGAATAATTCTTTCGGTAATCCTCCCTCGCGGCCCGTCTTACTCTCTGGCATCGTGGTGGCCAAAACCCACCGGATTGTGGGACACAAAGACACCGTTAATATAGGTGTTCATCCCAGAGTACGAAATCGAGCTGTTGCGCGGGGTTATCACCAAGACCCGCGCGAAGTCCGCAGGTATGGAAAAGGTGAAGTTGCCGGAGACATTTCTTGCGAGGTAGGTATCGGAGACTGCGTCGAAGATGTCCGACCCACGCACCGAGATCTGAATGTTTGTTGGGTGATCATAGGGATTGTAGTAGAGAAATGTCGGGTAAGCGGCGTCCCGGTAGAAATCGGTGCTGAGGCAGTTCAGTTGGAGGATCTTGGGATCGTTGGTCTGGTTGATGACGCCGCCCAGATAGCCAACGTAGGCGCCACCGTACAAGGCGAGATTGGTGCCGTATGGTACCCCGGGCCCCGGGTCCCAGTTATCCCCGCTGGCGTACGGCGATATCCCGTTCCAGTCCTTCTTGAGGCCTTCGTAGGCGATGGCTCTCTCAGGGCGGTCCTTGTACTCCGGATTGGATTGGTGAAAGCCATCCCATTGATCGGCGAAGAACATCTTCGCAGCGTTCGCGGCATTGAGCACATACCTCCCGATCATGCGGGCGAACCTGGGTTCATACCGTGCCACCGGAACGCTCAGCGCCGCTTGGAAGGCGCTATTCATGAAGAAAGCATATCCGCCGTCCCAGTCAAGGGCACTACCCACCAAGCCGTAGGCGTCATGCCCCTTCCAGTTGCCACTTAGCCCCCCCCAAACCCTGGCCGAGCCGGAGGTGAACTGCCAGGTCAGATCCTTGCCCACATCGTACTGGTTCTGGTTCCCCTCGGCATTCAGCCGCGCCGCTATGTACGCCGCATTGGGCAACAGAACCTCGTAATAGGGGCTTTGGGATTGCCCTTCAAGATAATCCATGCTCCATCTCGCCGCGTCCATATACCGGGTATCCCCGAACTTCTTGTACGCCCAGTACTCGATCGCCGCCGCCCCGGCAGCCGCATCGGGCTCTGTCCAGCCTTCGCTTGCAGCGTCATAGGGCACCATGTTGACGAAATCGAAGCCCTCATGGCCGAAGTCGGCCAGGGAACCTCCCAGCACGACCACCATGTTGTAAATCTGATCCGCTATGTTCCTGAGACGGCCATCTGTCTCCGCACTGGGATAGAGGTAACCCACCTGATAGTACAAGATATTGGGGTGCAATTCGTACCACCAGTCGTCGTAAGCGCCGGTCGACCCAACGTTGTTAGTGCAAATTTCAACCGCCGGGTTGAACCAGTTCTTGAGCATGTCGGCGTAATTCATCCCGCCCTGGTGGCTCTTGTCGATTCCCACCAAGGTCGCGCCGACGACCGAGGCCATCTCCTCAATTGCTTCCTGGTCAGTCGGGTCATTACAGTAGTAGTTCGGCATCCCGGGGACGAGGTTGATCGGGTCCCAGGTAATCGTGATGCAATTCTTGTACGACTGATTCCAGGCGTAAACGAACTTGTCGAAATCGCGGGCTCGCTGCCGGAAGTCCATGATTCCAAAGGGCCTCGGGATCTTGGGGTAGTTCTCGATTGCCGGAATAGATACTTGATGAACTGCTTTATTTGCCGGACGGAGTGGTTCCTGGGCCGGGCTGACCATCACACTGACCAGCAGACACAGGCCTATGGGGACTACATACTTCCGCATGTTGCTTACCTCCCTTCGCTGTTCGTCGACTTCCACTGTGGTGAGTTGGCATAGGCACTGGCGCGCCCTGGGACAGAGAGACCCGGACACGTCCCCCCTACCAAGCGGGACGGCTATGCTACTCCTTTCCAGGATCCCTGGTGTTGGTCGGTGAGGCAGCCCAAGGCGTTTGCAGGAGCCGACCGCCTTTCTGTTGAAATTCGCCTCTGTTGTCGTGCCGAACTTGGAACAATAGTCACCTGTCGCCGGAGTACATACTTAATGCCCTACGTATGCCAAGCTGTGCTCAGCACAGTGGTCAGCACCCACCCCCTTGTAGCGCACAAGGGACCCACCCGACGCAAAAGCAGACAGAACTCAAGAGTGCCTTGAACCCGACGCCACGACGCAACTCGGCCGGACTCAAAGCCGAGGCATCTTGCCAGCCTGAGGATTAGTTGCTTCCCCTCAAGGTGGCGCAATCTTAGACCTGGGAATCGGGAACAGTAAAGGGCATCACCGGTGAATTCTTTGTTAAACACTTGTGAAGCCCCACCCCTGCTATCCAACACCCCCCCCGCAAAGAGGGTGGCTCGGCAAGTGGGGCCGCCTCAAAGGCCGTTACCTTTTGGTTTAGGCGTCGCGCTGAAGTGCGTCTGGGCCATGAATTCAGGACTTTCCGCTTGTTCCATCCGCATCCTCCTGCTGTTCGCGGATGTATGGGCGCACTTGCTCCAACTCGGACCCGGCTGTGGAAACGGCATAACCACGGGCCCAGAAATGCTCATCTGTGAAATTTCGCCCCTTGCGTCTTTCCAAACTGCACTTTGCGCCATCGCTAGGGAACGAACACCACAGGGGTCGGAGTAGGGATCATGGTTACTCATGACCCCCTCCACGGATCCGGACGAGCGGATTTCCCGCATCCGGCTCTTGCCTCTGGCAACGACGCCCAGGCGGCGTAGGGGATAGGGGTGAACGATACGGACGGGAGGCAACCAGCGGTCGATCAACCGCCGCATCCGATCCCAGCGGACCCGACCGTTCTGGCTGCGCCGTGGCAGCACGCGATGCCAGAGCCAGCCCACTTGGGTTCGAAAGGTGTTGAGCGCTGGGCCGTTCATGGGCACCCCGAAATAGCGGATGTGCCCTAAGACGACCGAGCGCAGCCAAGTGCCTACCTCAGGGATGGTGCAGGCGCCGCCTTAGCTCGGCCTTTACCTCGCTCAGCTTCGCCTGCAGGCGCTTGCGAATCGTCTGCCGCCGCACCGTGAATCGTCCACCCTTCGTCTCGCTGCAGCTAGGCGTGAAGCCGAGGAAGTTGAACGTCTCGGGTCGCCCTTCGCCGCGCCTCTTCCGGTTCGCCACCGCGAACGGCCCGAATTCCCGAAGGCGCGTCTTCTCGGGATGCCGTTCAAGCGCGAACTTCCGGAACCGCTCCGTCAATTCCGCCCAGAACTGTTCGGCATCCGACTTCACCTGGAAGCCCACCCCGACGTCGTCTGCGAAGCGCACGACGATCACGTCACCGCGAGCTCGCTTCCGACGCCACGCGTGGACCCACAGATCAAAAACGTAGTGGAGACAGAGGTTCGCCAGGAGCGGCGAGGCACTGCCTCCCGGTGGCGTTCCCTCCTCCACCCGCAAGTGTTTCTCCGAAGGCTGAAGTAGGCCCTCCGGAGCGTCTCCAGGTTGTCGATGTGGTGCAGCAGCGCCGTGAACCGCAACTCCTTGTCCCCTCTTGCTGCTTGACGTACCCGCTCCAGCGCACTGGGCGCGTCGCTCCGGCCCGGTGTCCGGGACGCGTTTTGCGGCCGCAGGTTCCCTTTGGCCAGACTCCTTCCCTCCCTCCCCTCCGCTACCGGTTGCCCGGTGTTGTTCGGGGACTTCTTCGGTACTTCGAGTCTGCCCGACTTCCCATGTTCGTTCATCATCGGCGTGCGTCCTTGGACTTCCCGACGCGCCCCGGGGCGTGGTTCTGCCTCGGGAGAACACGGGATCTCCCGGTTCCCGTGCGTGCACAGGGTCTTCGACCGCGCGGGACCCCTCTCGCTCCTCGCGTTGTCGGTGCGAGGGGTGTGGCCTTCCGCTTCAAATAACAGCGTCGGCGTCCCGGAGTTTGGGACCTTTCGCGGCTCAATACCTGGCCCGCACGTTCCCCTGTCAACGCTTCGACGCCACCCTTGCGAGTGGCTCCGCCTGACTCGGGGCCGATGCTGGTCGCTAGCCTTTCATCGTGTGACTCTTTCATTCACTGCACCTCGCCGGTTTGTGCCGGCGCTCCATTTGCAGTCCCATTTTGAAAGGGATTGGCTGTGATCCTGTCCCTCGCCAGAACTTATGCGGCTGCAATTTCAACAGGTAAGGCACGCAGCGCTAACATTGCTCAGAAGCGTCGTGTAACTCAAGATCGAGGCAGTTCAGGAACCCGGTTAAGGCGAAGGACAAGTTCATTTCTTCGAACGCCTCCCCCATGCTTATGGCCCCATCGCTGCTCGGTAGTAACCCTAGTACATCGTACAGTAAGTTCCTTTCGTTACGACGCAGCGGATTTGGTTGCTGCTGAGACGCCAAACCACTGAGCGAAAAGGCTAAGGTAGGCGGCCAATAATATAAAGCACTAACTGTATGATGTACTAGTGTAGCTTGTATTGGACATACCGTACAGGTGGGGTGGCCAGTGATGGGGTCCGCCATCATTACCGTTTTGATTATGCCTGAATCGCCGCGCACTCGGAACGTACTCGCCGACTCTGGCGCCCAGGGTTCACGCGCGGTTCCGATTTCGGCCTCTCGACTGAATTGGAGAGCCAAGTTGGCAGGAGGCAAATTCTGCGCTTATAGACCGCGAATGCAGCCCTCCGCACAACCGAAACAGGATTTTGCCCGGGAAACGCCCTTTGCGGATGCCAAAGCGGTGCGTCCTGCATGACTGTTGGGAAATTCCCTTCCCACAATCTTGGTTCAGGTCCACGCCAAAGCGCCAAGACTTTCAGGTACGCCGTGCCGCGAATTCCAAGCGATCCACTTGGCTGTATAGTCGGCTAACCGGAGATGTAACCTTCACGGTCCCGAAACGGGGTTGTGAAAAATAGCTCCTGCCTTGTCGCCAAGGGTTTAGGAACCTCTCTCGGTCCTTCCGGCCATTTAGATGTCTCACCCATATATTGAAGCTGTGGCGTCACTCCCTTGGCGCGTCGAGATAGCCGAACAGCCGGTTAGCACTGACGCGTCCCACCCGGACATCTACCAGGCGGTTGGGGGGAACCTCCGAACCCGGCAGCAGGGTCTTGAGGTAGTTGGTCGTAAGCGCCACGCGCGCGCCGTCTTCGACCTCGCCCAGTGTCAAGGCAGGGATACTTCGGCCGACCTGCGCCGCGAGGTACGCCTGGCGTTTGGCGGCGATGACGGCGCGGATCTCCTGGCTGCGCTCGTGCGCAATGCGCCCGTTGACCTGTGCCGCGGCGGTTGCTGCCGGCGTGCCCGGCCGGGCCGAATAGGGAAAGACGTGCAGGTAGGTGAACGGGAGCGAGTCGATGAAGCGCAGACTGCTGGCGTGGTCCTGGCCGGTCTCGCCCGGAAAGCCCACCATGACGTCCGCTCCGATTCCGCAATTGGGAATCTGTTCGTGAATGGCCAGAATGCGCTCGGCATAATGGCGAGCCCAGTAGCGCCGGCTCATAAGCCGCAAAATCCGGTCGCAACCGCTCTGCAGCGGAATATGAAAATGCTGCGCCAGGCGCGGCTCCTGCGCCACCAGGCGGATGAGCGCGGCGCTCACGTCCAGGAGTTCGATGGAACTGATGCGGATGCGTGCGATGGAGCTTTCGCCGAGGAGGCGCTCCAGGATTTCCAGGAACCCGGTGCGCTGGTCCAGGTCGCGCCCGAAGCTGCCTAAATTGATCCCCGAGAGGACGACTTCCTGATAGCCCGCTTGCTCAAGCTGGCGCACCTCGGCCAAAACCTTGTCGGGTGACAGGCTGCGGCTGCGCCCGCGCACGGAGGGGATTACACAGAAGGAACAACGGGCGTTGCAGCCATCCTGGATCTTCAGCGTGGGGCGCGTGCGATCGTCCGGGAAGACCGGGGCAAAATGGAACTCTTCCGTGATCTCGCCCACCAGGACTTGCGCGGAGTCAGGAGAATCGGGAGATCGGATGATCGGGTGATCGGGTGATTGAACCGAGGTGCGGGCTTGCTCGTCACTCGTCACTTGCCACTTGTCACTGTTATTAGGGGTTTGGATCTGAACAAGGGAAGACGCGCCCGCATGGGGTTCCGCGGCGTTCGCGACCGGTCCTGGCGGCTGCGCGACCAGTCGACTCACCAGGTGCTTGTGAGAATTGCCCACTACCCAGGCGACGCCTGCGAGGTGAGCTATCTCCTCCGGCGCACGCTGCGCGTAACAGCCCGTAACCAGAATGCGACATTGAGGATTCCGCCGATGGATGCGGCGGACGAACTGGCGAACTTCCGCATCAGCGGTAGCCGTAACGGTGCAGGTGTTCAGGATCGCGACCTGGCTCTCCTCGAGGCTCGCGACCTCCTCGAGCCCCGCCTGAAGCAGTTGCTGCTTTAAGGCGGCACCATCGGCTTGGCTGGCGCGACAGCCGAAATTGATAATGTGAAATGTAGCCATCCCCGGAACAGGATTGTATCCCAGGTATTTGCGGGGCACCAGCCAATCGGCGCCCAGCGGACTCCGTTGAGTCTGAATGAAAACGCTGAAACGCGATGGCTTTCGTAGCGGCGGGCTTCATAGGCTGCGGAAAAACCCCTCACACTGTCATCCTGAGGAGGCGAAGCCGACGAAGGACCTCTGTATTTGCTTGAAAATTCAAATACCGGGGTCCTTTGCTGCGCTCAGGATGACAGCGAAGGGCTCAGCATGACATCGGCGCGAGGCTTTTTTAGCAGCCTGTAAAGCCCCTCTCCTACAAATCCGTCGCGAGGAATCCGGGCTAGAGACACATCCCCTCTGGCCCCTGCGGCCCGCAGAGACACATCACCCCTCAAACGGGACCCACTGAGTGTGAGTGGAAAAAGTTAAGCCGGGGCAGCAGTAGCCCGCCGCTGTTGGAAGCACTCCCGACAGTAAACAGGCCGGCCCTGAGTCGGCTTGAAGGGCACCGTCGTTTCCTTACCACACTGCGAGCACATGGTGGTGGTTTCGACGCGTTGGTAACCCTGTCCGCTCAGCGCTTGACTCCGTTTCGACTTGCAGGGCTTGCACCGCTTGGGTTCATTCTTGAAACCCTTGTCGGTGAAGAAAAGTTGCTCCCCTGCCGTAAAAACGAAATCCGCGCCGCAATCGATGCACTTGAGGACCCTATCCTGATAGTCCATGCCCCACTCCCTTGGTCGAACAGGGCCTCACCCGATCGAACTCCCGTAGGGAGGGAACGGCTCGGGTTATCACCGTCCCCTCTTTCGGTTCAGCGCACGTGGTTCAGTCCTGTTCGTGTCTGGCCTTCTTACGGGCCCGTTTACGAGCCAATGCCGCCTTGACCCTTCGCTTCTCTCCAGGTTTCAGGTAAAAGGAATGCTTCTTGATTTCCTTGATGATGTCCTCTTGCTGAACCTTTCGCTTGAAGCGTCGCAGCGCGTTTTCTAGAGATTCTCCGTCCTGAAGTCTGACTTCGGCCAACCGATCTACACCCCCATTTCAATGTGGAGTATGAAGTGCACAAACCTGTGTAGCAGGTGGCAGAATTGTCACCTATCCACCTTGCTTAAGTCAAGGGCATTTCGGCCGAACCAAACCTGTGTGGGTGCGAGTTCGCCGGGTGCACCAGGGTTTCACGCCCGGCGCCGTCTCGGAGACGTATGTTGAGGCAGCAGACTTGTACCGACAGGGGGCCACTTTGGGCGAGAAACGTCCCCTGGGATCTCCGCGTGACGGGGTGCGGCGACCAGACTACCGCCGGTTTGCCGCCTCGATCCGGCTCACTGAACGTGTTCTTGACCCTATGGAATGCTTGTGTTACGGTCTGTGTCCGAGTTCGCAAGGAGCCGTCGATCGGCGGTCCTATGGCTGAAATCCTGAAGCTGGACAATAGCCCCCTCGCATACGTGCTGGAATACGCTGTCCGGCTGATCCTCTGCGGTAAGGTGGTGGTCATTCCGACGGATACTTTTTACGGTTTGGGCGCCGACCCGTTCAACTTGGCGGCCGTCAGTGAAATCTTCCGCATCAAGCGCCGCACCGCAGACCGGCCGCTCCCTTTGCTGGTTGATTCCATTGAGCAGGCAGTGGACCTTGCCAACCGTCCCCCGGAACTGTTCTTCAAGCTGGCGCGGCAGTTTTGGCCGGGCCCTCTTACGCTCGTGGTTCCGGCCTCACGCCAGATTCCGCTGAAAGTTACGGCGAACACCGGCAAGGTCGGACTGCGCTGGCCCCAGGCGCCTTTCGTCAGCGCCCTGATTGCCGCGGCGGGACGCCCGCTGACGGGTACCAGCGCCAACCTCTCCGATATGAGCGCCTGCTCGACCGCCGACGAAGTGGACTGTCAACTGGGCGACGCGGTGCCGCTCATCTTGGATGGAGGCCTGACCCGCGGCATGCTGGCTTCCACGGTGGTCGAATTGGAAGGGGAAGGCGGCCGGATCGTTCGCCCTGGCGCCATCTCTGAGTCTGAGTTGAAGGAGTTTCTCGACTGAACTCTGGACGCTTCCGCTACGGATTTTTCGTTGCCATGGTCCTGGCGCTGATGGCTTGCGCCTGGGCGGAGTACTCTCTCTACATGGCGATTCGCGGGCAGGCGGAACACGACGAGGCGGCCCCCGCCGACGCCCTGGTGATCTTTGGAGCCGCGGAATACAACGGTGCGCCGTCACCAGTGTTCAAGGCCCGCCTGGACCACGCGCTGCAGCTCGAAAACAGAAACCTGGCGCCAGCGGTCATCACCACGGGCGGCAGCGGGGGCGATGCGCACTTCACGGAAGGCGGCGTGGCTCGTGACTACCTGATTCAGCAGGGCGTGGCGGAAGCGAAAATCCTTGCCGACACGCACAGTGATACGAGCTACGAGAGTGTGAAGGCCGTCGCGCGCATCCTGACCGAGCGCCATGCCCAAACTTGCATCGTGGTCAGTGACGGCTTCCACCTCTACCGCATTAAGCTCATGTTCCGCGCGCTGGGCATCACCGCCTACGGTTCCCCTGTTCCCGATAGCCCTATCGAAGATGATCCCACCTTGCGCGTGCTCTATTCCCTCCGCGAGACGGCGGTCACCACGCTCTGGTATTTGCGGATAAGGTTGTAGCGCCGGGCTTCAGAGGCTGCGGAAGAACTCTCCTATGTCGTCATCCTGAGCCCTTCACTGTCATCCTCAGCCCTTCGCGCTGTCATCCTGAGCGAAGCGAAGGACCCCTGCAGTTTGCCTGAGTGAGTGGAAAGGACAAACTGCGGGGGTTCTTCGCTCGCTGCGCTCGCTCAGAATGACAGATGCCCTTCTTCAGCAGACTGCTAGGCTTGTCTTCTATCTTGCGCCTTGCGCTTGCGGCTCCAATACCACCACAGGCATTGCTTGGCCGGGAGCCGCGGATTCCGCGCCTGCGCCACGGCGGCACTGAAAACATCGAGACAGCAGATGTCCTGGCTTTGGCCGGTCACGCGACAGAGCTTTTCGTAAAGGCTTTCCGGCTTTTGCCGCGCCAGTTGCCCGACCGTGCGGATGCCCAGCAGCTCAAATTCCCGCAGCGTGGCTGGCCCAACGGAAACCAAGTCTGCCAAACGACGTTGTTCATGAGTCATGGCCTTTCCTCCTTAACGATTGGCACGGATCTGGCAAGTGGGTTCCGCTGCATCGCGGCGGTACGGCCGTGAGATCTTGCCGAGCACCGCGGCTCGGCGGGCGCCCGTGACGGTGGGAAGATTACCAGGAAGGCCGTGCAGGGTGCGGTCGGCGAGCACCGCGAAGGCGATGGCTTCCTTCCCGTCCACGGGCAGTCCGCAAGCGTCCGAAAGCCGCACGCGCAGGCGGGGAAGTAATTGGCTCAACCGGCTGACCAGCAGGCGATTGTGCGCGCCACCACCGGAAAGGATGAGCCGGTGGATGGAGATATCGCCAAGCACAAAGCGGTCGAGCGCGTCGGCGATCGAGCGCGCGGTCAGCTCGGTGGCCGTGCGGATCAAGTCTTCCGGCTGGGCGCCGCGCCGCTTGAGGAAGAATCGCTTGATAAAGGGGTCGCCAAACTGCTCGCGCCCCGCGCTCTTGGGGGGCTGCCGGCGGAAGAAAGGCAGACGCAGAAGCTCAGCCAGTAGGGGTTCGATCACGCGCCCACGCGCTGCCCATCGCCCGCCGGAATCGTAAGTCTTCTGACCTTGCGTGAAGTGCCGGACGAGCCCGTCGATGAGCATGTTTCCGGGGCCCGTGTCGAAGCCGAAAACTTGTTCCGGCTGAGCCTTCGCAGGAATCACGCTGAAGTTGGCGATGCCGCCGATATTGAGCGCCACGGTGCCGTGTCGATCGTCGCGAAGCAGCAGATAATCGACCAACGGCACCAGCGGCGCGCCCTGGCCACCGGCCGCCATGTCGGTGGCGCGAAAATCCGCCACGACGGGTGCGCCGGTGCGCTCGGCGATGACGGCGGGCTCGGCGATCTGCAGCGTGCTCGCAACCAGCCGGCCGCCTTCGCGCCGGGGCGAGCCCTGATGGTAGATCGTCTGGCCGTGTGAGCCGATGGCGGCGAGGCGCCGGGGAGAGACGCGGGCCGCGCGGCAGACGCGCAATGTGGCCTCCGCGAAGAGTTCTCCCAGGAGAAAATTGAGCTGGCTCGTTTCCCCCGCCGGGACGGCTTTACCAGCGGCGATGCGCAGAATCATTTGCCGGACAGCAGCCGGGTAGGAATACGTTTCAAACGCCACCAGGCGCACGCGCGGTTGCGTCGCCGGGCCGGAGATCCGCACCAAGGCTGCGTCGATGCCGTCCATGGAGGTTCCGGAAATCAATCCCACTACCAGGCGTGCACCGCACGAACGATGGTCAGGCACTCCGTAACTCCTCGCCCGAATTTCTCACCACGCCGGGACGCTTTGGGGGGCTGTCGGAAGGGCGGGGCTTCACAGGCTGCGGAAAAACGCTGGTTTTTTGCTTTCCGGTTCTCTGGCGAGCTGATCGCTGGCCGTTTTGGGCTGATCCGCAGGGATCTGCGAGGTTCGTTTGGGT